>Ga0169931_10005953_pt1 | contig 18501 bp, 15 predicted proteins | sample Kivu_15m_20L_FD_129675 | JGI IMG/M metagenome (GOLD analysis project Ga0169931, IMG submission 129675) | Freshwater microbial communities from Lake Kivu, Western Province, Rwanda to study Microbial Dark Matter (Phase II) - Kivu_15m_20L... | ecosystem: Environmental > Aquatic > Freshwater > Lake... | reverse complement strand
GGAAAAAACGAAAAGCTCGAAATCCACGCCGAAATCGCTCCGCTCGTGCCAGCGAAATATGGATGGATTGCCAAACAATTGGGGCCTCCGACGACAACCTTCGTCCAGATGCCGCGAGACGACATTGCCTGGGGTCAGGCTTATGTCGCTAGCGACCCTCTGGACCGCTTGCTCCCTCCGCATGTCCTGTTTGTAGGACTCAAGGACTCATTACTCCCGAAGCCCGCGGAGCTCGATGGCTTGCTCGAGACTTTTTTTGCGCTCCGTTCACTCTCTGGATATTTGGGCGCTTGGCCTCAGCCTGGCCTCCTCGATCGCCTCCCGTGGGGGCTCGGACAAGGTCAGCCTGTCGGCCCCGGCATGTCCCGCCTACTGGTTGGTCTTTATCGATATCAGGGAGATGGTTACAGCATTCTTTCCTTCATCCCGGAGATCATTACGGCAAGTCTGCCACAGCTGAAAATCGCAGAAGACCTATTCCCCGCCCAAGTTCGCCTGCGGGTTCAAGATCTGCGGGGGTCCCAGCTCCAGACATGGGTCAATGAGCAACTCTACGAGCGAAGCTACCGTGCAAGCCTTGCAAACCTGGAATTGCTTGGTGCACTGACAACGCAGATGGGCGTTGCCCCGTCAGCCGCTGTCGCCGAAGCAGCGCAAGTGCTCGATGCACAGCTCCAGTGTCCCCTTGGTGGAACTTATGTCTTCGAATCTCCCAACGAGGCGAATCGCATACCAAGCTGGACCAGCACAGCCATCGATCCGTCTGGTCGACAAGCCACGATCCCTGATGACTACCTGGCGACACTGCTCCAGTGGTTTCGCGGGCTTCAGGGGCGATTGACGCAGTACGACGATCGCCTCGTCGCGGATGTTGAGCTTGAGATGGAACCCGCGATTCCAGCAAAAAAAGAACCAATTATCGACCGCTAACTGCGACCCTTGTCGCTCCAGAGCGACAGCAGTTCGACCAGATGCTCGACGGCTTCGACCATTTCATCGAGGCACGCGAATTCCTTGAGCGAATGAATGTTGTATTGGCCACTGGACAGGTTCGGAGTCGGTAACCCTTTTTCGGTTAACTGCGAACCATCAGTCCCTCCGCGAATGATTGTTTCTTCACATCGACGACCAAGATTTGCGAAACCCTGTTTCGCAAGCTCGATCGCCTCGGGGAGGTGACGCAAACCGTCCCGCAGATTTCGGTACTGGGCCTGGATCGCAATCGATGTCTCGATCCCAGGAAAGTCGGCTGCGGTGGCGGCCGCATGTTGGCGGATGATTGCCGCCAAATCGACGAGCTGTGCAGTATCGAAGGAACGCAGCAGAAGCTGGACCGAAGCACTGGCCACCGTACCTTCGATCGCATACGGATGAAGAAAAGGATCTCTCCCCTCGGTGGATTCAGGAGCGAGCGTAGCGCGCGGCAATCGATCCACAAAATCGCTTGCCGCGCGAACGGCATTGACCATTCGCCCCTTGGCAATCGAGGGATGGATGTTCGTGCCACGAAAAGTGACCCTGGCACTGTCGGCCGAAAAAGTCTCAACATCCAATTGCCCGGCGCCTCCTCCATCCAGCGTGTAGGCAACAAAAGCATTGACCTGGTTCAAATCAATCTTTTCAGTCCCCCGCCCAACTTCCTCATCGCACGTGAAGAGCAGCCGAATTTCCCCATGGGGGAGGTAGGGATGCTCCATCAAATGTGCGGCCAGCTCGACGAGAATGGCGACACCCGCTTTATCGTCTCCCCCAAGCAATGTCGTACCGTCGGTGGTGATCAATGTTTTTCCGCGCAGTCCTTCCAGCTCCGGAGTATCACACCGACGAATCACCTGGTCGTTCCCAAGTTCGATATCCCCGCCCGCGTACGACGGGATCACCCGCGGCCGCACATTACCCCCTGGCGATTCAGGAGAGGTATCTAGGTGTGCAAGCAGCGCTACGGTTGCTGAACCTCCACCATCAGTCGCAGGGATCGTCCCCCAAACCAGACCCGACGCGTCCTGAAAGGCATCAATAAGACCGAGGGATCGCAAGTGGCGTACCAGCAGTTTCCCCAGCTCCAGTTGCCCTAGGCTGCTCGGGTACGTAGTCGCTGTGGGATCGGCGGTCGTCTCGATCTTCACATACTCGAGAAACCGGTCGAGCAATCGCTGGCGATGAATCGCGGGGCGGATCGTGGTCGCAGTGGTCGTCACAGTTTCATACTCCCGATATTCAATGAGTCATTCGCAAAACAGATTTCGAGAAGACCTCAGCTCAGATCCTAGCGCGAAAACCGGCAATTGTCACGGGGCATTTCGCTGTGAAAAGACGAATGCACGGGAGACAACGGATTTCAAAAACCTGCTCAGTGGAGGTGCTCTCGACGTCCTCTCGGCACCCCAGTAGGATGCGAGAGAGCGTTGAGCATGCAAGGGAGAGTTTTCAGCGTGAACCGGTTCATGTCGAAAAGGGTCGCAACCGCTATTGCGGCACCGCTTCTGAGCAGTGCCCGCGATTTGATCCCGATCGTTACGGTTGTCCTCTTTTTTCAATTGGCAGTCTTCCGCCAACCGCTTCCGAATCTTGGCCCGATGATTATCGGCCTTCTCTTTGTGATCATTGGTTTGGCTCTCTTTGTCACCGGACTGGAGCTTGGGTTGTTTCCTTTGGGTGAACGCATGGCTCACGATTTCGCCCAGCGCGGAAGTGTTCCCTGGCTGATTGCTTTCGCCTTCGCGCTTGGTTTCGGGACAACCTTTGCGGAACCGGCACTCATTGCGATTGCGGAGAAGGCAGCCAATCTGCAGAGCTTTGGCGGCGAACCTCATGAAGTGGCAAACCAACAGGCCCAGTTTGCTCTCGTGCTGCGGACAATCGTTGCCCTCGCAGTCGGAACCGCGCTCACGCTTGGGGTCATTCGTATCCTCACTGGCTGGCCGTTGCATTACATGATCATTTGCGGTTACGTCTTGGTGATGCTGGTAACCCCTCTCGCGCCACGCGAGATCATTGCGATCGCTTATGATTCTGGGGGTGTGACGACATCAACCATCACGGTTCCTTTGACGGCAGCCCTCGGGATTGGCTTGGCATCCAGCATTCAAGGACGAAACCCATTGACCGATGGTTTTGGTTTGATTGCCTTGGCATCGCTGATCCCGATTCTGTTTGTTCTTGCTTTCGGGATCTTGTGGCAATGAGTCTCTTGGCGACCTTGCTGCAGTACCTTGGCTCGACGATTGTCGACGTCTTGCCGATCGTCGGGATTGTGATTTTTTTTCAAGGTTTTGTCCTCCGCCGCCGGGTTCCTCACCTACCCCGGCTCTTATGGGGAATGCTTTTTGTGATCCTTGGCTTGACGATGTTTCTCTATGGACTTCAGCTTGCCCTGTTTCCCCTTGGGGAAACGATGGCTCGGCAATTGACCGAGACGGTGCTGCCTCGCGGGAGCGATGGAGAATGGACATCTACCGCGACTCAGATTCCTCGTTGGTTTGAATTCTATTACGTCTACCTTTTTGCCTTCACGATCGGAATGAGCACGACGATTGCCGAACCCGCGCTGATCGCCGTCGCCATGAAAGCCCAAGAAGTTTCCGGGGGTACGCTTCCTGCCAAGGGACTTCGGCTGGCGGTCGCGGTCGGTGCGGGAACCGGAGTCATGCTCGGGACGCTACGAATCGTCCTCGGGATCCCACTGCCCTACTTTATTCTGACTGGATATTTGGCGGTGGTCATTCAGACCTACTTCGCCCCGAAAGCCATCATCGCAATTGCATATGATTCGGGGGGAGTCACCACCTCGACCGTCACCGTCCCGGTCGTTGCTGCGCTGGGGCTGGGCCTTGCCTCGCAAATCCCCGATCGCAATCCCGTCGCGGAGGGCTTTGGTTTAATTGCTTTCACCGCACTCTTTCCGATCATGTCTGTCATGGCCTATGCTCAGATTGCGGCCTGGAGAATCGCTCGCGTGTCGAATGAAGAAACCCAATCCACTCCTCCATCCTCGCCATAATCAATTTTTCACTTCTCCCTCTCATAAAGATATTCCCTCCATGCAATTCAAACTGATTGTTGCATTCGTGGATGATCACAAAACGAAATCGGTCATGCAGGCAGCTCGCGATGCCGGAGCGACTGGGGCGACGATTATTGGGAACGCTCGAGGCGAAGGAGTCAAACCACTGAAATCGTTTTTCGGTCTTTCACTCGAATCCCAACGCGACATGATCCTGTTTCTTGTCGAGACGCATCTCAGTCGAAACATCCTCGAAACGATCAGCAAGGTCGCAGAATTCGAAGATAAACCAGGAACAGGAATCGCAATTCTCTTAAACGTTGAAGATGCCGTTGGTGTCAGCCACCAGATTGAAAAGCTCTCAGAAGTCGTCGAGGACAAACTATGAATCAAACGACAAACTCCACCCGCGTTGCCGATGTCATGAAGCGGGAGTTTGATTTGGTCGATGGGAAACTGACGGTCAAGGAGGCGCTCTTGGCCATGAAGCACCCCGAGACTCGCGCGCTGATCATCGCCAAACGAGATGAGAATGACGAATACGGAATCGTCCTTCTTTCGGATATCGCTAAAAAAGTGATTGCGACCGATCGATCTCCCGATCGGGTCCAGCTCTACGAAATCATGTCCAAACCGGTCCTCGGTGTCCCCCCGACCATGAATATCCGCTACTGCGCTCGATTACTGGAAAACTTTTCCGTCGCCCGCGCTCCGGTCATCGATCAAGGCAAAGTCGTAGGAATCGTCAGCTATCATGACATGGTCCTCCGCGGACTGATGAAATGGATCCAGTAGCCACCACGGGGAATGCCCCGTGCTCACAGCACCCGCCCTCCCTCACCTTCATGTCAAGTTTCCTCAGGGAACAGTACTCGACTTGAGTTCCGCGAGAGGCGTTGTTTCAAGCGCGTCGGGATCGACAACCACATGTCGAATATGGGTCCGTTTCCAGGTGTAGGTGATGTGAACAAGCCGATCGGCGGTCTGAATAACTGCCGGATAACTGTACTCCCCAGCCTCATCTTCAAGAATTAACGCCCCAGCCCACAATCGACCATCGGCTGACAGAGCAACATTCAGCGGCGAACGTCCTTTGGGGGTATGGTTGTAGACGAGCAAATGCCGACCATCCTGCAGCGTCAAACCATCGGTTCCCGCATTTGGATTTGGCAACTCCGTCAATTCCAAGGGGCTCCAGGTCTGACCTTCGTCCATCGATTGCGTCACAAAAATTTTTCCTTGTTGCGTTCTCCCAAGAGCAAAGAGTCCTCGATCGGCACGGCGGAAAATTGAGGGCTGAATCGCACCAATCGGCTCCTTGGTCTCGAGCGCAGGTGTTCGCTGCCATGTCCTGCCAAAGTCGTCGGTCATTTCAAAGTGGACGCGCCACCCTTGATCCTCAGTGCTCGTCGGGCAAAGGATTCTTCCCCCCGCCAGTTCGATCGGTTTGTTTTTGATCGGGCCATAGATACCCTCCGGGAGTCTTCGCGGCGGATGCCATGAACGGCCGTGATCATCGCTGTGAGTCATCATTCCCCACCATTTGCTGGGGGAGGGTCCAACCTTGAAAAACAGCAGCAATGGCCCCTTTGAAGGCTGAAAGAGGATCGGGTTCCAGCACGGATAGCGATGAACCCCGCCGCTCACTTCCGTGTACTGAATTCCGCTGGCAACACTCGCCGGTGTAGACCACCGGCCATCTTGATAACGAGAAGCATAGATTTCGACATCGTCCTCACCTTCATCGGTTCCTCCAAACCAGGCCGCCATCAGTGAGCCATCAGCAACCTCCACGATCGTCGACGCGTGGCAGCCCTGATGCGGCGGGTTTTCAAAGAGAAAGCTGCGACTCCTGAGCCCAGGCTGGTCGCCATAGACAGGACCAGAGCGATGGCTGACCGCGTGCAACACAGCACTGATCAAAATGAGCTTGAAACAAGAGATAATTTTCATGCATGAAGCTCCAGACAACATAAAGAATAAGAGAAGGACTGTTTCACGAAGAGGCCCCGTGCGAATCCTGTTTCCTGCCACCTACAGCGACACAGAGTGCAGCGCCCAGAAGGATCACCAGCGTTCCGATAACGATCGCCAAAAACGGGTGGAGAGGGCTGCGATAGGATTCCCATTGACTCGGGAAGTAATCCGTTTGTGATAGGGTCATATAGCCAACGATAAGCGTCTCGAGAACGACCAGGCACACCGCTTGACGATTACTGAGCGAAGGAAAGACAAGGCCGGCGAGAAACAAGCCAACCAACCCCGCGCCAATTACGCTCGAGAGCTTCCACCACATATCAAGAGCACTGTCGGTGTATCGAATCAAAGCGAGAGCCAGCAACGTCCCGAAAAGCCCCCAGCATGCGGTCGCTAGATGGAGGACGTACATGAGCTCGCGATCCCCTGGTTTATGCCGGCGAAACCGCTGGTAAAAATCACTCATCACTAGCGTTGCAGATGAATTCAGCGACGTCGATACGGTGCTCATCGCCGCAGCGAAAATCGCGGCGATCAGCAAACCAGTGACCCCTTGCGGAAGATGAGTAGCGATAAAGTGGGGAAAGACCTGATCGGCGACCCTTGCCAATTCGATCGATTCGCCTGCCGACGAATGAGCAAGGGCTAAAAAGTCGACACCCTCGGTCGCTTCGCCTGCCTGCATTGCTCGCTGCCGCAGCACAATCGCTTTGACCGCTGGGAGTTCGTCCGCATGGAGGTTGTAGAACACAGAAAAGGATGTCCCTAAAAAAAGAAACATCGCGGCTACCGGTAAATAGGTCAGAGCGCCCAAGTAGATACTCCTTCTCCCCTCAGAATCGCTACCCGCCGCGATGTATCGCTGGATATAACTCTGATCAATTGCAAAGTTCCGCAAGTTTTCACAAAAGCCATAAGTCAAAACAACCCAAAATGTCGCACTCGTCCAGTCGGTCCAGGAGAAACTACCAAGCGAAAACTTGCTTTCCTCAATTCCCGTTTGCACGACCTGCATCCATCCCCCGGGTACTCCATCAAGAACGTAGTACCCTGCAACCAAAATACCTACAAGCAGCACGATTGCCTGAATCGCATCAGTCCAGATAACAGCAACAATTCCCCCAAGCCACGAATAAAACGTGACGACAACGCCGGTGATCAAGATGATCGTGCGCATATCCCAGCCGAAAATGACTGCCATCGGTAACGCCATCAAATACATCACAACCCCCATCCGTGCAATCTGCAGCAGCAAGTAAAGCGTGCTTGCATAGAGCCTCGCCCATAACCCAAAGCGATCCTCCAGCATCGCATAGGCAGAGACATAACCCTTGCCGCGGTAATAGGGGAGAAAAAAAGCGACCGCTAGGGCAGCTGCAAGCGGCAAGGCAAGCGATGCGACAAGCGGATTCCAGTTCCCCGCGAAAGCCTTCCCCGGAATTCCGAGGTAGCTGATACTGCTGACATAGGTCGCGAAAATCGAGAGGCCACATAACCACCCAGGGAGAGATCGTCCCGCCGCTGTAAACTGGTCTGAGGTGCGTGTGCGCCGATAGAACGACAGTCCGACAAGGAGAATACCGACAAAGTAGCCGATCAGGACGATCCAATCGAGCAACGGAAGTTGGAATTTCATCGCAGTGGATTTCTCAAATAATAAAACCGCCCATCTTCGGCCCCGCCAAGGAAATCCGGAACCCCGTCGGCATTGAAATCCACAACGCATGGACTGGTTGTGTGCCCCTGAATGCTCATCGTCGATAACGGCCCCCGATCCTCAAATTCCCATACACCATTCCGCTCCCCTACGCCACGAAGAAAATTCGCCGATGTCGAATTGACCAAAAAATCGAACGGACCATCTTGATCCCAATCGACCACGCACAATTTCCTTCGACCGCTCGCACCCGCCTCACCTCCGTTCAGACGCATCAGGCCTCCTAGGCCATCGACGCCACGATGCTGAGTGTCCGTTGTATGGAAATTAGTCCCAACGAAGACTCGTTCTGGAGGTGCGAGAACGAGCGATGAACCCTCGCGAATACGACGAAAAAAAGCGAGGAACCCTTCATGATCCAGCATCAGCAGATCGCGGAGTCCATCCCGATCCCAGTCAACGACGATCGGCGTTGTCCGCCACTGTGTGACAAGCCCCTGCCGACCGGGAGTCCACCATGTCCAGCGAGGCTTTGGGGGATCTCCCTTCCAACTGACCGTCACGGGCTGCGGCTGGGCGAGCAGCGGCACGGTTCGCGTCCCGATGTTCCTGAGCCAGAGAACCTCCCCAAAAATCGAATTCAGCACAATGTCGGGTAGGCTGTCATGATCCCAATCCTCGACTGCGAGGGTCGTATATCCCCACTTGGCTTCTGCTGGACCTTGAACACTTCCATGCTCCCCCGCCATGATGCGAAACGTCTTTCCACCGGCTTCCAGACGCTGTGGCCGCTGCCAGCGTGGCCGTTCGATCCCCGGACCACTGAGATTCTCGAAATACTCGATGTAACCTGCGGTGTTCCCAGAGAGCAAGTCTTGGTCGCCATCCCCATCCCAGTCGACTGCATAGGGAGTCGCAAGCGCCCCGCATTTCAGCGTCTCTGCATGCTGCTGAAACCAGCGCGGTGGCAGGAACTGCGGCGAGCCATCCGCCGCAAATGTGCCGACGTTTTCGACAAGTGCGACGCGTCCATCTTCATCACCCACCACCAGATCGTAATCCCCATCGAGATCCCAATCAAACGCGATCGGCACAATCATCTGCACATCCATACGAATCGGTCGACCGAGGGGGTCACCCACCGGACGCTCTGGTCCATAACGAGGTTCGGTAGCGCTCCCGACATTCTCAAAATAGGTCAGCCCATCAAGAAACTCGCCACACAAAAGATCGAGGTCGCGATCTCCATCAAAATCGACAAAGTTCGGCGTCGGACATCCATAGACGTCGATCGAGTCACCACCAGCTTGCACCTGCTCGGGCCGCGCATAACGAGGCTGCTGCGTCGTCCCCAAATTTCGGAAGACAAAAACAAATCCATGGAGAGGTCCGTTGAGCCACGTGCCGTCGGCGGAGCGGGCATCGTCCCAGCCATAGTCGCTCCAGTCCTCGATCCCGACAACAAGATCCACGGCAGAATCCTGATCGTAATCAACATACCTCCACTGATTGTGACGTACGCCAGGACCTTTTTTTTGCCCCCAGCGGGTTTGGTAAAAATTCGCGTCGACCGGTAGATTCACTCGCTCCCGAAGTCCGCTACGAAGAAAATCGGGATATTCATGTCCCGGGGAAAGCACACGAAGTCCTCCATCGATGTAGCTGGGCATGACATAGTGAACCGCGGAACTCAATTTGATCGGCGGCTGGAAAACTGGAAATTTGGTGCTTGTCGTCGGACCATCGCGATTCTCAAAAAACCAAATCCCATTCGATGGCTTGTCGGGACAAGAAACAATCAAGTCGAAGTCGCCATCATCATCGACATCCCATGGAATGGGCCAAGCCCACAATCCAACCCCTAAATCGACTACGAGTCCCGGATGCTGGTACCGCAACGGTTCAAGTCGATGGCGATGCTCAGAGTCTGTTTCCTGACCAAAACTCAACGGCCACACGGCGACGGTCATGAATAACGTCACGAGATTTCCGCGATCGAACAGTCTGCGCATCGCTGCTGGTTCTCTTTCTCTAGAAACGACCGGCCATAGAGCCTATCCGAAAAGGGGTCTGACCCTCTCCGGCACGGCCCAAAAACCAATGAAAGCGACTTGCCTCCAAAGGGTCAGCCCCCTTTTCGGATAGGCTCCTAGGTGAATTGCTGCAAATAGTTCCGCGCGCGGTTGATCTCTGCGGTGACCTCCGAAGCAGTCTCCAAAATCGGAACTCCGCGCGGAAAAGGATGCATAAAGATTTCCACCCAACCATCATAGCGAACATCCCGCAAGGCCTCGACAAGCGGCCTAAAATCGAGCGGCCCCCTGCCAGGCATCTGCAGCAATTCATCTGCTTTCGGCTGCGGCATCATGCATCCTTTACCATGCTGCCATGCATAAAAGACCCCGATTCGCGGGCCGCATTCTCGAATCAGACGCGCGATCAAAATTTCGTCCTGAGGAAGGTGATACGGAGCTAAGGCGATTGCCAACCATGGACTCGGCTGCAGCTCCAGAAGCCACCCAATCGCGTCGGGGGAATCGATCAGAGTACTGGCGTGATTCTCAATCGCAATCGTCACTCCGGTCTTTTCCGCCAATCCCAGGTGCGGCTGAAGCTGGCGCGCAAATTCCTCGACCGCACTGCGGAGGGTCTCTCCCTTCAGGCCCGAGGGACCCTTGCCGCCCGTGACGATCGTTTTACAACCAAAACGCTCGGCCAGTCGCATCTCGCTCGCCAGCCCAAACGGCCCCAATTTGTATTGAGTCAAACAACCTAAGCTCAGCTGATGGGTCTCCAGCAACTTGGCAAATGCTTCCTCACCCATCTCGTCAATCTGTTCGCGCTGGTTCCCATGCACCAGCGGCCAGATATCGATCGCGTGGGATCCCGTCTTCGCGACTTCCGGAGCAATTGTCTGCAGCGGGAGGCAGCCGTAGAGCGATGAAGCAACAAGCCACTTTGGACGAAAGGGTTCGCGCCAGGGTGCGGCGAGGAGCGTCGTGGGCTGCGGACGAGCCAACGCTCCGGCGACAGTAGCAGCCAATCCACGTTCGATGAAATCGCGGCGTCGGAGCATCGAAAACCTCACTTCAGAGTCACGTAAACAAGGAACTCAATCTTCTCTCAGCGGTCGCGATTGGGAGCGTTCACATTTCGTCCCTCGACCTCGGCTCCGAACCCGCCGAGCCAGGCGTCGAGACCGCGGATTCGCCCCGCTCCCAGGAGCGGCGCTGTGGTCAGCCAATCGTCCGTATACACCACCTCCTCCAACCGGATCGGCGTCGAGGCCATCGCCGCTGCGTACAGCGCGATTGGCTTGAGCGTCGCATCCGCTGTCAGAACCACCTCTCGACTACCATTCCCCCCGCGCGCATCAATAACCTCCCTTGCAAATTCGATCCCCCGCAGCGCATCCCAGGTTTGCATCGCAGCGAGCGACTGGCCAAGCAAATAAAACCGTCGCAAAAGATGATTTCTCTCCTGCTCGTTTCCTGACCATGCCGTAGGGCCGATTCCACGAACCGCGATCGTAAACCGTCTCCCCGCGACTGGACTGGAAGCCGGAGAAGCACCATTTGCCCCCCGCTCTGCAGCGGTTGCTTGAACGTGCTGCACAGCCTCGCGCCATGTCCCCTCGTCAGCGAGATGAACAACGATCGGTCCAGCCTCAGGTTCTGCTGCTTCTTCGAGAATCGCCCACAATCGATAAGGACTCTGCGACTGAAACTCCCACAATTCGCTCCGCCCTACCCTTCGGTCGGAATGCCAAAGCTGTTTTGATTCCAGCGGCGATGCCTCTGCGGGCCAGCCTGAAAATGCCAATTGCCGCAACTGCCTTGCGATGGGTTCCCCCTGTCCGGCTTGAGAGGGTAACTGATGCAGCTGGTATGGACTGGAGAAAACAAGATCCGCACTTGAGATTAACTGATCCTTTGGCAGCTCCGCAAAGACTCGCAGCTCACGACGGTCAAAACGCTCTCGCGCCCCCTCGTCGACAACCTGCGGCTCTCCAGGACGCAACTGCTGCAGCAACCAGCGAAAGGCTCCGACCTGCAGTTCGGACGTATCTTCATGCCCGCCAGGAGTGATCAGCAAACCGAAATTTGCCTCCGCATCGAGCACCTTATAGAGGTGCCGAAGCTGGGCTGCGGTACGCAAAACGCCATCGAGTGGAAAAATCAAATCCCTGTCTGAGTTCGCCAGCAGCAGGGGACGCGGGGCAATCATCGCCGCCAGGCGAGGATAATCCCAGCGGTAGTAATTGACAAAATACATGCAGTCACAGTGCCCTTGCACACATCCATCGACGACATGGTTTTCGAGGTCGGTGATTCCGGCAACAGGGATCGCCGTCGAGACTCGCTCATCGAGCGCCGCGATAAACCAACTGTAGGCTCCGCCACCACTGCGACCAGTAACGGCTAATCGCGAGGCATCAACATCCTCGCGCGAGACAAGATAGTCGATGGCCCGAATGCCATTCCAAGTCTCGACCCCCGCGGGTGTATAGCCTCGCGAGAGCCAATCCCATCGCCCATCGCGGTAGGTGCCCCAGTGCTGGCCTAAGAACTCGCCCCACTGGATAGTATCGATGGTCAAACAGACAAATCCGTGTCGCGCAAGCCAGGCACCATGCCGCTGATAACCGGTTTTATTGCCGTAGCTGAGCCTGTCTCCATCAATCGTCTCGATTTGACTGGAATGTCCGCACACATAAAGCACTGCTGGCAGCGGGCCATCGACATCACGAGGACGGTAAAGATTGGCTGCGACATAGAGCCCCGGTAATGATTGAAAATGGAGTCGCTCGACAACGATGCCATCCCGTTCGATCGTCCCGACGATCGTTGGCTGCAGATTCGTCTTGGAGGGCCATGGCCATAGCCCCAGCATTTCCCCCAATTCGCGGCGATACCGCTGCTGCTGGCTCTGCCAATCGGCGGCCGATTCGATCCTTGTCAAATCGCTAGCGTCGCGAATGACCGCCACTTGCTCGGCAAAGTACCGCGTCAAAAGCGCATCCCCATCAGGGTCGGGGGGCCATACCGATTGTCCCCACGCCGCAACCGAAAACGATCCAGCCACCACGGTTGAGAACAAACGGAGCGTCCACCACCAGTACGCTCCCGAAATTCGGACGCTTGAGTTTCGGACGATCATCGCGTTTCCCCTTCAAGTCCCTTGGGCGTGTCGCATCGGCTTTGAGTTTAGCAGAAAGCAATCGCACTGGAGAAAGAGCTTCCTCGAGGGTTTTGAAACTTTGGGGCATTGATCGCGGGAAAACAGGCGATTCAAATAATGCCTTCCCGATTGAGCGGCATTCCGGCAGACAAGGAAATACGATTGATGACTCGTGAAGTTGTCAGCAACCCGATCGAACAAGCGAGGATTGCCGGCCTTCGTCGGTTGATGGAACATCGTCGGATCGCGGTCTTGACCGATGGCTTCTCGACGCCTTTTTTGGCGAAAACAGCCATCGGTTTATTGCGTTATCGCACCGCAGACGTCGCCGCCGTGATCGATCGAGAGCATGCGGGAAAAGACGCCATGGAGCTCTTCGGGGCAGGCAAAGGCATCCCTGTTGTAAGGGAGCTTTCGGAAGTCGCCAAGGCCGACGCAGTATACTTAGGCATTGCCCCTCCCGGCGGTCAATGCCCGTCCGCTTGGCGCGAAATAATTCTCGCCGCCACCCGCCGTGGTCTTGATGTCGTCTCGGGATTGCATGATTTCCTTCTCGATCACGCCGACTATGTCCAGGCTTCGCGCGATTCGTCAGGGCAATTGATCGATGTCCGTCGCAACCAGTGGAAGACGACCGGAACGGGGACTCTTTTTCCCCAGTCAGGAGTTCGTATTCACACCGTCGGACATGACTGCAGCGTCGGTAAGATGGTGGCGTCGATCGAACTGGTCCGCGGCCTCCAGCAGGCGGGTGAAAACGCCACCTTTCTCGCAACCGGACAGACAGGGATCATGATTTCTGGGAATGGTCTTCCGATCGACTGTATTGTCGCGGACTTTGTCAACGGAGCGGCCGAACGATTGATTCTCGATCATGCCGCATCGACTTTTCTTGTGATCGAGGGGCAGGGCAGCATTTCACACCCGGCCTTTTCGGCCGTCACGGCAGGTCTTCTCCATGGTTGTGCGCCGCATGGAATCATATTTTGCTATGAGGCGGGGCGCAGCCTCGTTAAGGGACTGACAGACGTTCCGATTCCGCCACTGGCCGATCAACTGCGACTGAACCTCGCGATGGCCAACACTCGTTTTCCATGCGAACTCATCGGTTTTGCCATCAATACTCGCCTCATCGCAGCGGCGGAAGCGGAGGCCGAGATCGCGCGAATCGAAGCCGAGTTTTCCGTCCCCGCATGTGATGTTTATCGACATGGCCCCGCGAAATTAGTCGCCGCAAGTCTGGCATTGAGGAACAAGGTCTGTCCACCATGCAGCTCACCACGCACCGCTTGAATTTACCTCTCAAGCATCCGTTCACGATCGCCCGTGGTACGATTCTCAGTCAGCCCACGTTGATTGTTTGCCTGGAACATGATGGCATCTGTGGCTTTGGCGAAGTAACGGAGAATACGTATTACGGCCATAGTTGTGCTTCCATGTCTCGGTCGCTGCAAAAAGTGCACGATCTGTTGCCACGTTATGCGGAATCGTCCCCCGCGGAGGTCTGGCCCGAGCTGCTCGATCGTATACCGGAAGATCGTTTCGCGCTCTCGGCACTCGATATGGCCGCACATGATTTGTATGGCAAGCGAATCGGCAAGACCACGCGGGCGGTGTGGGGCTTGAAGGACCAATCGATCCCGCAATCGAGTTTCACGATCGGGATCGATGAAGTGGGAAAAATGGTCGAGAAGCTCCGCGAGGCGGCCGGCTGGGGGATCTATAAAATCAAGCTTGGAACACGCCATGACCTCGAGATCGTCGCTGCACTGCGGCGCGAGACGAACGCGCGCTTTCGCGTCGATGCCAACTGCGGCTGGGAAGTGGAGGAGACGATTGAGAATTCCAAAGCACTGCGCGAACTGGGCGTCGAATTTATCGAACAACCGTTACCTCCACAGGCTACGATCGATCAGAAACGCGAAGTTTTTTCTCAATCCGTGCTTCCGGTCATTGCCGACGAGGACTGCCAGATCGAGCAAGATGTTGCTCTGTGCCATGGACTGTACCACGGGATTAATGTCAAAATCTGCAAATGCGGGGGCCTGACGCCGGCACTCGCGATGCTCCGCCAGGCACGGTCTTTGGAGATGCAAACAATGATCGGCTGCATGGTGGAAAGCTCGATTGGGATCAGCGCCGCAGCTCAGCTCGCAGCGCTGCTCGATTACGCTGACCTCGACGGAGCGGAACTGCTTAGCAGCGATCCCGCTCAAGGGGTCCACATCGACCACGGAACGATTCAGTGGTCACCGCTCGCAGGGTGTGGAGGCACTTTGAAAATGACGACACTCGCGTCTTTCAACTCAGTTCATTCGCCGGACGAAGACTGCTGATGAAAACGCCGCTCGTTCTCCTTCGATGCCTTGGGTCGCTCTTGAGCCTCGTGCTTCGTGGTGGTGGTGTTTGCTTTTGGGCTGCCACGCTGACCAGTACTCCGGCGATTGGCGAGGAGCGTCTCCTCGCTGAGGCAGGAACGAACGATGCTCGGTTTACCGAACTTCAATTCCGACTTCAGCGTTTTGTCGATCGCCATCAGATCCCGGCAATGTCCGTCGCCTTTACTTATCAGGGGAAGATTCGCTACGCCCGTGGCTTTGGCTTTGCCGATCGCGAACGTCTCATCCCGGTGACATCCAAAAGTCTTTTTCGCATCGCAAGTGTCTCCAAGCCGATCACCGCCGTTGCGATCATGCAGCTGACCGAAAAGGGGCGATGTGCTCTGGAGGATCGAGTTTTTGAGATCCTCGAAGATCCCCAGGCTCGCGAAAAAATCGGTGATCACTACGATCGCCGTCTCGATGCGATCACCCTGCGGATGCTTCTGGAGCATCGTGCAGGTTGGGATCGCGATGTATCGCTGGACCCGATGTTCCGGTCCGCGCACTTTGCACGGATTGAAGGAGTCCGCGGCCCAGCCACCGCAGAGGTGGTGATTCGAGGAATGCTCCGCCAACCGCTCGATTTTTCTCCGGGCCAGCGATACGCGTATTCCAATTTTGGGTATTGCCTTCTCGGGCGGGTCATCGAAAAGGTCAGCGGCCAGCCCTACGAAACGTATGTGCGCGAGCACGTTCTCCAGCCCCTAGGCATCTCCGCGATGCGGATCGGAGGGACGCAGCCGCACGAGCGGGAACCGGATGAAGTGGCGTATTTCGATTCCGGCGTCGCCCCCTCGATCTACCCAGAGGATCACGGAATGCTGCGACCAGCGCCCGACGGAACGTGGTCTCTCGAAGCGATGGACGCTCATGGCGGATGGATCGCCTCGGCGGTCGACTTAGCAATTTTTTCTATCGCCTTCGACGATCCGGAGCGATCTCCAATCCTCTCGCACGAGTCGATCCAGCGGATGTTTGCCCCTCCTTCGATTCGGGACCGGCAAGAGGATCCCCACCTCTATTATTCCCTCGGTTGGCAGAACCGCTATCTCCCCGAGCACCAGCAGTACAATCGCTGGCATTCGGGTTCTCTGCCCGGGACGCTTGCGATCCTGATCCGTGGTCATCAAGGGATCACGATGGTGGCACTGACCAACACGCGGGAAAGCCCCCACACAGGGGACCTCGCCCTGGCCCTCGACCGCATCCTCTGGAAAGCCGTTGGCAGCGTTGATTCCTGGGAACCGTAGACCCGTTGCGGTTTCGACCTCGATCGGGATAATTTTTGAGGGGAGAGGAAAGCTACGCATTCCAAGAATTTGTTGAATCCTCAATTCAAGATCGAGATTGAATCATGCCGTTAGTACCGCTTCGTGTCGTCCTGGACCATGCTGCCGAAAACAATTACGGCGTGGCCGCTTTCAACGTCAACAACATGGAGCAGATTCAGGCGATTGTCTCTGCGGCCGACAAGACCGATTCCCCAGTCATTGTCCAAGCCTCGCGTGGGGCACGTGCCTACAGTCAAGATAATTTTCTCCGTCATTTGATGCTCGCCGCCACCGAGCTCTACCCCCATATCCCGATCGTCATGCACCAGGACCATGGCAATAGTCCCGAGACCTGCTTGAGCGCGATCGAGAACGGTTTCACGAGCGTGATGATGGATGGTTCGCTCATGGAAGATGGCAAGACGCCAGCCAGTTACCAGTACAACGTCGAAGTGACTCGCAAAGTGGTCCAGATGGCGCATGCGCGCGGAGTGTCGGTCGAAGGGGAACTGGGATGTCTTGGTTCCCTGGAGAGTGGTGAGGGTGAGCAGGAGGATGGGCATGGTGCTGAGGGGCACCTCAGTCACGATCAATTGTTGACCGATCCCGAAGAGGCCGCTCGTTTTGTCGATGAAACGGGCGTTGACGCGCTTGCTGTGGCAATCGGAACCAGCCATGGAGCTTACAAGTTCTCGCGCAAGCCCACCGGTGAAGTTCTCGCCATGAGCCGGATCGAGGAAATCCATCGGCGAATTCCCAATACGCATTTGGTGATGCACGGCAGCAGCAGCGTGCCGCAGGAATTGCAAGACATCATCAATCGGTACGGCGGGAAAATGAAGCAGACCTACGGAGTTCCCGTGGAAGAAATCCAGCGTGGGATTCGTCACGGTGTCCGCAAAATTAATGTCGACACCGATTGCCGAATGGCAATCACCGGTGCGATCCGTAAGGTCTTGGCAGAATCGCCCGATAAATTTGACCCTCGCGATTATCTCAAGCCGGCGCGAGCGGCGATGGAAGCCGTTTGTGTCGCGCGAATGGAAGCCTTCGGACAGGCAGGGAATGCCAGCAAGCTGCGGCAAGTTGCTCGTGTCACTGTCTGAGACTCCCTCGCTGTGCCAGTTGCTTCTGCGGCAGCTGGCTCTTCGCCCGAACGATGATGCGTTGTGGCGAGAGGACGAGGGGTGGGTCGACTGGTCTGCTCTGGCAGCGATGGTGAGCGATCTTGCCGAAAATCTGCTCGCACGAGGGATTCGCGGCGGCGACCGCCTTGTCACTCTAATTCCCAATAGTCCGCTGGCGATCATCGCCACACTGGCCAGCGAAATGCTGGGGGTGATCGAGTCGCCGCAGGACGTGCGGACTCCTTGGCTGGAAGTCCGTAGACGGATGGACGCTCTCCAAACAAACCATCTGCTCAGGGCCGCCGACTGGGAATTGCCATCGAGCTCCAACCGCCGCCAAACTCCGGGTCAGGAGCAGCAGCGAATCCAGCGACACCTTGCCCAGCGGAACTCCACTGCGATGCTCCGCTGGCCACCTGCTTCGTTGATTCTCTGGACCAGCGGGACGACTCGGGAAAGCAAAGGTGTCCTCCTGTCATCCCCCGCTCTGATCGCAAATGCCACTGGTAAACTCGGTGCAGTCCCGCAAACTCCCGAAGTCACGCGTTTGACCGTGCTTCCTCTGGCCCATGCCTATGCACGAACGTGTGATCTAGTGACATGGCTGATCAGTGGTTCCCGACTGGCAGCAGGAGAGGGCTGGGGCGGTATCGAGAAATTTGGTCCCAGGGTCAGGCCCACGCACATCAACCTTGTCCCTGTACTGATCGACCGGCTGTTGGGAGTGGGCATGATGGAAACCGACGCAGTGAATCTTCCGAGAGCCGGCATCCAAGAGCGTCTCAAGCGACTCGGTATGGCGGAGCTACGGGTAATCGGCTGCGGAGGTGCGCCGCTGACAGAGGGGCGATTCGAAATGCTGAAGAAAATCGGGATTCTCCCGATCCAAGGGTACGGGCTGACT
>Ga0169931_10005952_pt1 | contig 18504 bp, 14 predicted proteins | sample Kivu_15m_20L_FD_129675 | JGI IMG/M metagenome (GOLD analysis project Ga0169931, IMG submission 129675) | Freshwater microbial communities from Lake Kivu, Western Province, Rwanda to study Microbial Dark Matter (Phase II) - Kivu_15m_20L... | ecosystem: Environmental > Aquatic > Freshwater > Lake... | reverse complement strand
GTCGGTGACTCCGACTGATTTTCAAAGTGTCTTTCAATTGATCTCGAAGGTAAGGCCTGATGAGATCTACAACCTAAGCGGTCAAAGTTCAGTGTGGCTTTCGTTTCAGCAGCCGGCTGAAACGTTTGAAAGCATTGGAACTGCTACTTTGAATCTACTCGAAGCCATACGTATGTCCGGCTTGCCAATTCGGTTTTATAATGCTTCATCAAGCGAATGTTTTGGAGTTACAGGCGAGGGCGGTGCTGATGAGCAAACCCCCTTTCATCCGAGAAGCCCTTATGCCATTGCTAAGGCATCAGCGTTCTGGGAAGTCGTCAATTACCGTGAGGCGTACAAGTTGTTTGCATGCTCCGGTATTCTTTTCAACCACGAGTCGCCGTTACGCCCACACCGATTCGTTACTCAAAAAATTGTTCACGCGGCATGCCGAATCGCCAAGGGGCAGCAAGGCTCGCTCGAACTAGGTGACTTATCCATCCAGCGGGATTGGGGTTGGGCTCCTGAATATGTAGAAGCAATGTGGCTGATGCTTCAACAACCAGATCCAGATGACTACGTGGTGGCCACTGGGGAAACGCATACTCTAGAAGAGTTTGTCTCAAAAGCGTTTGATTTAGTTGGTTTGCACTGGCGTGATTATGTAAAGATCGACAACTCGCTGCTTCGCCCAACTGACATATCACTGAGTCGAGCCAATCCAGCAAAAGCTCAGCAGCGACTGGGTTGGAGGGCTGAGTATCACATGCATGACGTGGTTCGGGCGATGGTAGATGCTGCTGTGGTGACGATTTAAGTTTGGGCATTTGAGTTGAACGACAAATTAAACCGCGACAATTGTGATTGATAAAACAAATAATTTTATCGACTTGGAAGAGTTTTTATTTTGCTATGAAGATGAATATCTTTGAAATATTAGGATTTATATTACGCCATCCATTTGCGAAAAGGAATAGATTCAAATCTTGTTTAAATTTCATACGATGGCAAATCGGCGTCAGAATAATAAGAAAGAAGATATTGATACCATGGATTGACAATGCCATATTAGTCGTTGGGAAGGGAGATATAGGTTTGACAGGAAACTTATATACTGGGTTACTCGAATTTGAGGACATGTCTTTTCTCTTGCATGGATTAAGAGAAACGGAAATATTTTTAGATGTTGGTGCGAACGCTGGAGCGTACACAATCTTAGCCTCAAAGGTGGTTCGAGCTCGTACCATTGCTTTCGAGCCAATCCACTCGACATTCAATAAATCAATAGATCAAGTCAACGTAAACGACATTCGGGAACTAGTTACTACATACAATATGGGTGTCGGAGCGGAAGTGGGGGAATTGGCCTTTACAAACCAGGGCGACACCCTAAACAAAGTTAGCTTTGATAGCCAATTTTCCTGTACGGAGATGATAAAAGTAACTACATTGGACGAGTGCGCTGATCCATCTCTAAGTTATTTCTTAAAGATTGATGTAGAAGGTTTTGAGTATTATGTGATAATGGGGGCTGAAAAATTGTTGTTATCACAAAATGTACTGGCAATAATTATTGAGTTGAACGATAACTGCCATGAATTTGGCTTTTCCAATGATCAGATTCATGAAAAGATAGTAAGTTATGGATATGTGCCGATAGAATATCAACCAGAGAAGAGGTCGATTAACCGGCTTGATTATTATAACAAAACGAATTTGAATACTATCTATGTGAGAGATACTGTTGAGATGGCCAGGCGATGCGCGTCATCTCAAGCCAGAGTAATACAAACGCCATTTATGGCGAAAATTTAGCATCATTAGGTTTGGCCACGTATACGTCGTCGCCATCTCGGATGGGAGTTAGGTATTCTGTCGAATGAATTTACTGGGAAGAAGCCTCCCGAGTTCGACAGATTGAGGGGTGATTTTTGCCTGTGAGTATTGAGGTGGACCAGTGTTGTGGGACAGGTTCATGGTACAGATAACCGATTGGTCGTGGTCGGTTGTGTGGGCTGTACCTAGTTTCATTGACACCGACTTAAGCATATTGCATTGACTCAAGGACTGCCGGGCTGACATAACCGATCGTAGAGAGAGCCGGACTGCCTTTTTTGAGGCAGGACGATAATTGATAATGGGTCGTTGGTCATTAAGGCGCTGTGCGCCAAGGAGCAATTCGATGAGACGACCCCGACCATCGCCCACCAATATGCCAACCTGTAGTGGAACGTTTAAACATGAAACCCAATCAAATCAACCACTTGCTCTCGAAAGTGTCGAACTCGGGAAGCCTCATTTGGCAGGGCAATCGCGATGACTGACTTTAAAGAACGAATATATCGCCAGTACTATAGGGCAAGAGGGCACAATCTCGCACCAATAACAATTGAAACTTTTAACGCGCGCGCGCCAATGTTTAAAAAAATCATTCGCGAATACTTTCCGCTAGAGCAGTCGGCGGCTGTGCTAGATCTAGGGTGTGGACACGGTGCGTTTATACATTTCATGCGTCAGGCTGGATATTTTAATGTTAGGGGGGTCGATTGTTCTCCGGATCAGATTGAATTGGCAAAGCATTTGGGAATTGAGGCTGTTGCTGAAGGCGAATTATTTGAGACTCTTAGTTCATTGCCCGACGCTTCACAGGATGTCATTGTGGCCTTCGATGTCATTGAGCATTTTAGGAAGGACGAACTTCTGCTGCTCGCGGATGAGGTCTTTAGGGTTTTGAGGTTGGGTGGCAGATGGATCATCCATACTCCGAACGGTGAATCGCCCTTTGTGGGCGCTGTACTCTACGGTGATGTTACGCATGAGCTTGCATTTACCCGTGGATCGATAACCCAGGTGCTTCGTGCATCGGGTTTCACTGAAATCAATTGTTTAGAAGACCAGCCCATTGCTCACGGCGTGAAGAGTGGAATCCGTTTAACGCTGTGGCTTATTTTGCGAGCGATGTTGAATTTGTTGCTCGCCGTTGAGACTGGTGATCGAGGAAAGAATCGGATTCTTACGCAAAATTTTCTCGCCGTGGCCTCCAAGACGGAAGCATAGGGCTCTTTCAGTGATGGGTCGAAGTTGGCTACGAAATTATAAAAGGGCCATCTATCTGACGGGCGACCGGTGAGGGCCGGGGCTCGCGATCTCGAATGGACTTTAGCAGTCAATGGCGCAACGACATTGCTTGGGCTACTGACTAGCGTAATACTCGCGCAGGCGTTGGGCCCAGAAGGACGGGGCGAGCTCGCTGCGATCCAGAATATTCCGAATGTTTTAGTCGGATTCGGCTCACTCGGCATTGCAACTGCTGCGGCCTATCTGTCTGGAAGGTACCCCCAACTTGCTGGGCAAATGATGGTCACTTCGTTTGCGGCTCTATTATTGTGGTCAATCCCAGTATTGGCTGTCACTTACTTTGCGGTGCCCGTACTGCTGGGGGCTCAATCAAGTGACGTTATAAGAAATGCACAAATTTATCTGCTGATAATTCCTATTCAATTCGCCATTAGTGCTCCTTTTTGGGTGTTGCAGGGAACAGGTGAATTCAAGCTCTGGAATATTTTGCGTATACAAGCGCCTATCGCCTGGCTCGCAATTATTGGGGTGGCCTGGGTGCTGGATTCTTTAATCGCAAGAACTATCTTGCAGTTACATCTGGCGGTTATGTTTTTTCTTGCCTGTGCATTTTTAGGGTTAGCACTACGGAAGATTCCTCGACCGCATCGACCGGAATTTTCTAGGCTGCCGGAACTCCTGCGCTATGGCTTGCCAACGGCACTCACTGCTTTGCCCCAGCAATTGAACCAGAGACTCGACCAACTACTGATAGCAACGCTTATGACGGCGGAGTCTTTGGGAATATATGTGGTCGCAGTGGCATGGAGTAATGTTTTCTCGCCGATCCTAACGTCTGTATCTCAGGTTATTTTCCCGAGGTTAGCGGCAAATCACCACGCACGAGCGCAAGCAGAAACATTGAGCCGAACCTTGCGCATGACGGTATTTATTGCGCTCATTCTGTCCACAGCATTAATCACGCTCACTCCCTTTGCATTGCCGATGGTCTTTGGACCTGCCTTCGAAGAGGCAGTCCCTTTAACCTTTGTGCTCATTGTGGGGACGGGTATATCGACTATTAACCAAGTGGCAAGCGAAGCCTTGCGTGGACTTGGAGTGCCAAAGTTGCCAATGATTTGCGAGTTTGCTGGTTTGGCAGTGACGATAGTAATGCTTGGATTGTTGCTTCGTCACTATGAATTGATGGGGGCCGCAATGGCCTCCTTGGCGAGCTATTCCGTCACTCTTGTCGCATTGGTATTTTACATTGCGCGTCGAACCCAATTGAGTCCATGGAGCTTGGTGATTCCTCGTCGCGAAGACTTGCAGATCCTCTTCTCACGGGTCATGAAAGTGTGGCAACGTATTTTTGGGGGGGGGATCGATGTGTAAAGCGCCCCACGAGAGTTACCAGCATGGTGAGTGCTTTGGTTCGTACAGCAGTTAAAGTGCTGATTTCCGGTGGGCTGATTGTACTAGTGTTGCGGGGCGTCAATATTTCTGACGTTTATTCCCAGATCGTTAAAGTGAGCGCTCTTAACATTGCCATCGCACTGCTGCTTATGACTGGAATGGCTCTAATTCATGCTGAGCGCTGGAGGCTTGTTATTGGGCAATTGCGTATCAGATTAGCGTATGGTGTCGCCATCAGACTTGTATTGATCAGTTATTTTTTTAACCAAACATTACCGTCGACGGTAGGGGGGGACGCTTTCAGGGTTTGGGGTGCCTACCGCAGGGGGATTTCCTTGCAAGACGCCATGGCATCGGTAGTTGTCGATCGAGTAGTCGCGCTGATATCGCTACTTCTCATGGTTATCGTCAGCTCACCGTGGCTGTTAGATTTTTTCCCTTCATCATCGGCCCTGTGGATACTGGGCCTACTAACTGCTATCGGTGCCATGGGCTTGGCCCTGTTACTGTGGCTGTATCGTTTTTCGGGGGGCTGGCTTAGTCGGTGGCGTGCGGGACGACTTTTTGTGCCCACTGTGACCTGTGCGCGTTCAGTACTTCTGAATATAAGAGTCACGACATCTGCTGTTGCATTGACCATTTTCGGTTATGTGGTTGTGTCTTTAACGGCCTATTTGCTTGCGTGTAGCATGCAGATTAACCTCGAATTCAAGGACTCTTTACTGCTAATGCCGCTGGTTATTTTCCTGACGATATTGCCAGTTTCTATTGCTGGCTGGGGTATCCGCGAAGGCGCTATGGTCGCGGCCCTTGGTCTAGTCGGGATTCCTTCCGTCGAGGCTTTATCTCTCTCGATACTCATTGGTCTTGTTTTACTCGTGTCCGGGGTGCCTGGTGGATTAATATGGTTAACTGAGCACCACGGGAGGATAAAGGGAGGAGGCGATAAATTGGTGTAGTCTCCCCCCGTCAATTAGACCGTCTGATGGGGGACATTTCTGAAGAAGAAGATTCTTCAACCGGTGTCTTAGGGCCCGTAAAACCTCGACAATACTCGCAAGAAGCTGGCCTTATTATCTCGAAATGTGGAATTATTGACACCGCAAAATGCTTCGAGACCCTCATCAATACAGGGATTGATGAGTTACTCACCAAGGATTAAATCATGATTCAGGGATTGATAGATGGTGCAATGTCGCCTCGAAAGGTGAGAATTCGCGAAAGCGCAAGTCAACTCGCCTCAGCCAGAAATAGGTGGATTAGCCGCAACAAGTTCTTCTACGAGCAGGATGAGAAATACATGAAGTTTCTCATTCCTGAGGGATTACGCGTACTGGATCTGGGTTGTGGAACGGGACGTCTGCTCGCAACGCTCAAGCCGGCCAGGGGGCTGGGCGTCGACTTCAGCCAAGCAATGATTGACGTCGCGCGCCGTGATCACCCGAACTTGGAATTTATCGTCGGTGACATCGAAGACCGCAGAGTAATCTCGTCGCTGCTAGGACCCTTCGATATTATCGTGCTCTCTGACACCATTGGGTTGCTTGAAGATTGTCAAGCCACATTCGATAGCTTGCATTCGCTTTGCACGCCGGATACTCGCTTTATTGTCGCCTACTATTCAAAACTTTGGGAGCCATTACTGCGAGGCGCCGAGACTGTGGGCGCGAAAATGCCAAGCATGGCACAGAACTGGCTGAGTACAAGTGACATCGCCAATCTTCTGCATCTCGCAGATTTCGACGTCATTAAGTGTGAATGGAGGCAGCTTCTTCCTAAGCGTCTTTTGGGCTTCGGCAATTTGGTGAACTGTTATATTGCGCCATTGCCTGTTATCCGTCGTGCCTGTCTACGTAATTATGTTGTTGCTCGCTCACAGAGAATTCCAGCGACCCCACCAAAGTCAACCACTGTGCTCATTCCCTGCCGGAATGAGCGTGGGAACATTGAGTCGGCGGTCACGCGACTGCCAAAATTTTGTAATGACATGGAAATCCTTTTCGTGGAAGGACATAGTCAAGACGGGACGCTCGAGGAAATCCATCGAGTTATTGCTGCGTATCCACAGTTGGATATCAAGGTGCTAACACAGGACGGGAAAGGCAAAGGGGATGCAGTCAGAAAGGGATTTGGGCACGCGCGAGGTGAGTTGCTGATGATTCTTGATGCAGATTTAACAACTCCGCCTGAATGGATGCCGGAGTTCTACGAGGCCATCGCGTCAGGAAAGGCGGAGTTCGTTAGTGGCACGCGCCTCGTCTACGCGATGGAAGACGATGCGATGAGATTTCTTAACCATGTCGCCAACCGAGCTTTCTCTTGGATATTTACCTGGTTGCTTAACCAATCGTTCACGGATACGTTGTGCGGTACAAAAGTGCTATCCCGGAAGCACTATCAGGAAATTGCACGTAATCGAGGATACTTCGGCGATTTCGATCCATTCGGTGATTTCGATCTTATCTTCGGCGCCGCCAAACTAAACCTCAAGATCGTTGAGATTCCTGTAAGTTATGCCAGTCGGAGGTATGGAGAAACTCAGATTTCACGATTTAGTCACGGTTGGTTATTATTAAAAATGGTGGTTTTTGCCTTCAAGAAGTTGAAGGTTATTTAATCATTTAGCCAGCGATTAAAATGAACACAGATATTAGCAAACATAATCTTGAAATAAATGCCAATAGAAACTATTGGAACAGGAAAAAGGTAATTCGGAAGGTATACGGTCGATTTTATGCAGAAATTAGACAACGACTAAAATATGGCTCAGTACTTGAGCTTGGTTCTGGCATTGGTATAATTAAAAACTTTATCCCTAATTGCATAACCTCTGATTTGTTCGCCAATCCTGGCATAGATCAAGTTGAATCTGCCTATAAGCTGTCTCTTGATGATGAAAGCTTGACAAATATCATCATGTTTGACGTACGGCATCACCTTGAATACCCAGGGGCGGCGCTGCAAGAGTGCTATAGGGTCTTGGCGCCTGGTGGGAGACTTATTATTTTCGAACCGGCGATGGGGTTATTAGCGCGAAAAATTTATCAACTGTTTCATCACGAGCCACTAGATTTTGAAGGGGAAATATGTTGGTGGCCCCCTCCTCTATTGAGTCTTCGTGAGGCGCCCTATTTCGCTGCACAATCTCGTGCTTGGAGAATCTTCGAAAACGGAGAAGGCAAAGAGCATTTGGTCGGTTGGCAACTAAACGAATGCAAAGCTTGGTCTGATTTTGCTTATCTTGCAAGCGGGGGTTTTACAAAGCCCGCGCTATACCCAAGCTTCTGTCTCCCAGTACTGGAATTAATTGATCGTATCCTTACGCGGGTTCACTTGCCCACTTTTGCCACCCGAATGCTTGTTGTTCTGGAAAAATAATGAAATTATTATTCCAGACAATCATTTTGACTACCTACCGGCTTGTGCAGACGAGCGGCATTCTTTCAACCTCCTGGGGGCGAAATATTTCTGAGCAAGCTTATTTCATATATAAAAATATATTAGAACCAGACATTGATCATCTGCGCTACCTGGTTCGTCCGGGCACGACGGTGCTAGACGTCGGTGCAAACATTGGATTCTTTACCGTAATCTTTTCGAAGTGGGTCAGCGTTGGTGGCTCCGTCATTGCTATAGAGCCTGAGTCATGTAATATCGATTCTCTTAAGAGGTCCATTGCTCGTGGCCACTTAAAAAATGTTGAAATTATTCAAGCTGCCGCGGCCGAGAGGGAGGGGAGTGCTTTCCTCTCGTTAAATCCGACGAATCCGGCCGATCATCGTTTGGCGGAGGTTGGTATACCAATTGCTACCGTCACAATTGATGGCTTGATGCACGCAAGAGGCTGGCCTGTAGTATCTCTCATCAAATTGGATATTCAGGGAGCTGAGCCGCGTGCGCTAGCTGGAGCGAGTGAAACAATTTTTCGATTTCACCCTGCCATCTTTATAGAAATTGATGACGAGGCTTTGGAAGCGGCAACATTTTCTGCAAATGAACTGATCGATTCATTACGAGCTCTAGGATACACGATGTACAGCTCAGATAAAGGAGGGCTCGATTTCCCTCTTGGTAATGACGATGCCGCGAGGAAACGAAGAATGCTGGGATACGCAGATTTTTTGTTTATAGACAGAAGCAATAATCTCTGAACATTGCTTGAATTCGGTTCTAGATTAATTTTCTCCTAACGAATCGCAGAAGGGCGTAGTATGCGAGCTCTGAGCTCATCGAAAGTCTATATCCCAGTAATCGCACTGATTACTTGTCTTATTGTCAGGTGGATATTTATCGTCGGATATGGTGATTTTGGTACGGATTATGACTATGTTTCTCGCCTGATCCAGGGGCAGTGGCAGGGGCGCGACTTTTTCGCCGTCTTCCCGCCGTTATCAGGTTACTCACTTTTGTTGTTTTCCGAAATATTCGGCCAGCAATACATAACGACAAACATACATCTCTGGTTTTGGTGGACCACAAACTCCGTAACTGCCGCGGCGATTATGCGGGCCTATGGCGGAACGAAGGAGATGACTGCTTTGGTAGCTGTAACTGTGGCGCTGCTCACGGTCCCGCCAAACATGCACGGAGTCAGCTTCGCCTATATCGCCTCGACACTCTGTGGTTTATCGGTCCTTTGCCTGCTCGCATACGTTCGCGCTGGCAATGCCGCTACGGCAATTGCAGCTGGTCTGTTTGGTGGTATTGCGATCCTTGCTAAACCAAACGTCGGAATGGCGCTTCTGGGTGCAATTTCTTTCGCTTGCTTGGGGGTTGCCGTGGCCCAACATCATGAGCGTAAGAAGTACCTGAAGTGCGGGGTTTTATTTTTGACGGGGGCGCTAGGCGGTGCACTTTTGGCGATAGCAATACCCGGTTGGTATGGCGGTTATGGAGAGCTTGCGCACGCGGTACTCCTCGGTGGAAGTGAGATTAAAGGGGGGGGTGTATCGCTGCTCTTGCGAACGGTTCCTCGCATCTCATTAACGCTCGAGCCACCCTTTAGGTGGGTCGCTGAGTTGTGTTTGACCGTTCCATTACTTGGGCTGCTCGCAGTTGCCTTTGTTCGCCTCTCTCGGCATAAGGACAGAACATCGATCAACAGAACCTCGGCGACTGCCCGCTTTGCGATCGCGTACCTATGGGCCCTATTTCTTGCTGTTCTGGCGCTAAGCGTATGGTCACTTTGGCCTCGGGAATTTCCGTGGCGATTAGTGACCTTATTTGATGACTTGGGGTTTACAAGTCTACCGTTCTTTCTGTGGCAATTGCTCTACTTGACTATCTTCGTGGCATTAACCGTTGCAATCATTGATGGAATTGACAGAGAGGAATACTTAGGAAGCATTAGGGCGCCGTTCTGGGCATCCGTTATTTGCCTAATTTGGGTTTTGGGTATCGTGGCTTCAGGCAGGCACAATACCGTTTTTGCCGCGACTCTCTTCGTGCCCGTCATAGTGCTTCAGTATGCGAGGGGGCGGGAGAAAAATTTCTACAGGATTACCGTAGGCTTCATAGCCGTCTGGACTCTCGCGTGGCATATGGCGCCTAACTGGAAGAGTACTTTTGCGCGATTAACCCCTTTGCCGGCAGAGAGTAAATTTGTATGGCTGTATTGGCCTGAAGGAGGAGCGCAAACGCCAGGATCATATCCGGTGTGGAGTTCAAGCGAAACGATAGTGGAATTGTCAAAGAACGTATCATCGCGGGTGGAGAACAATCGCGTTTTGTGGCTGGTTCCAGGTCCGGGAGCCGCGTTTGGTGGCGATGTCTATCGTTATGGAGTCCATGGGCTATCGGCAAATAATGTGCCCTTGTGGGGAGAGGTGAAGTTTGGGAACAGTGTTCGACATGACCCTCCCGAGTATATCGTTAGTTCCGATCTGAGTGAATGGAACGGTCAAAAATGGAGCTTTATGCATCCTGAAATTATCGGGCCATGGATTAATGAAAATTATGACTTGGTGTGGAAGTTAAGTAATAAAGCAGCTCCAATTTACTTATGGGAGAAGAAAAGCACGAATAAGGCGAACCAGTGAATCTTGCAGTTGCATTCGCATGCTTTTGTGTTGGGCTTTATCCGCTCTGGGTTATGTTTCTCTTTTGGCGGCTTGCCCGGTCGCCATTGAGCGGGTTAGTGTTCACATATTTCTTGGCCCAGCATATTGCGTTTGGGTTGGGCGGCCTGCTGGTAGCCTTGTTCGACGATGGTTACCAGTATGTCAATCTCCAAGGAGATTTTTTTTATGCAGATGCCCTGCAGCGTTTGATGATAGTAAATGCGGTGGCGTTATATGCCGCACTTGCGGGGGTGCTTTCAGTTGGTGCGGGCCGATCGATTTTCGGCGTTCGATCGGGGTCGCGCGTATCAGTAGGAAAAAAAGATATTCTCATGCGGACTATGGAAAAGCATAATAAAAGTTTGCGGAGAATATGCTTTCTATCGCTCGGATTTCATTTCATTATTGTGCTTTTCCAATGGTACATCACCTATCAAAGCATTAACCCTAATATTACTTATTTGGTTCAAGTATTCGCCAAAGTAGCGCCTGCAACATTTTTTTTTATGGGTTTGCTCTGGCCCTATGAGAGACGTGATCGCAAAATATTCCTGATTTATATTCTATCATACTGCATACTGCAATTATCCACAGGCGGGAGAGCCCCAGCTCTCTACGCCATACTAATGTTCTCGATTGGCATTTTATATAGATCGCCAAGTTGGTTTGTTCAGAAAAGGCAGGTAATGCTAATTGCTGCCTCTTTGATAATTTTGCCTTGGCTCGCAATACAAAGTGAAAACATTCGACTTGTAACTCAGAGCCGCGTTCCGGAAGGTTTTAAGGATTTAGTACAGCGCCTAGAGATGCTCACTCTTGATGCGCAAACCACAAGGGAAGATTCTTGGGGCAAGGAGTACACGCCGAGCTTGAGCAATTCCTTATTTCGCTTTGGTGCTCGGATCGTCGAGGTTTCTGCGTTGGATGTGTTTGCCAAGACACCTGAAGAGATCCCATACTGGGGATGGAACGATAAGGATTCGACAGCGCTGGGGCAGCAAATGCTGAGCACCAAATTTTCTAGAGATGACATTGTAAATGGGAATGATGGAACAGTAATGATACTGAGGGAATATGGGTGGGCTGTTGATCCATCGGGCGGTACCTCTTTCCCCTTAACTTTGCTTGCCGATTCATGGCGGCGATTTGGTTGGCTAGGCGTAATAATAATTCATTATTTATGGGCCACACTATTGACGATGATTCCGATATTCTTAGTATGGCAGCGTGCCAAGCTGCTTGGCATCGTTATGGCCGGGCCGACTCTTTATACTTTCACATTCTTATATACCAGCAATCTGGTGGACGTCCTTGCATCATTGCCGAGGTTGCTATTCATATCGGGCGTTTATGCTATATTACTTCGTTCGATTATACCTATTAAAATTCGCCTGAAGTGAGTGACAGGATGCTGAGAAATCGGAGTTTTCCCTGATGAAAGTATTGATGAACATGTGGTCACATTTTTTGTATGGCCACATAGGCGATTATTTCGCCAATACGGAGATTGAGGCTCTGAGGGGACAGTTTCCGGATATGAAGTTTGTTCAAGTAGAGGCCGTAAATGAAACTGCATTGGCGAACTTGCGTACACTGACTGTTCATGCGGCGCATAAATTACGTCTCCTCAATAAGAATATAAAAACTCTTCAGCCTCTGTTCAATCTGCAGTGTACTTCTTACCTTTCGGAGGGCTATTTGAGAAAAATCCGACCCGATGTGATATTCGCCCATAGCCATATCCCAAGAATTGGTAATCAAGGATCTGTTCCACTTGTGGCGGTTGAGTATCTTGCCTCAGAGAGATATCGCGAAAAGTCGGGAGTTTTGCAGTGCTTGCCACGTGATATTGAGGCAAAACGATGGGCTACAGAACGCGCAAACATAATAGTTACGACTACTCCGGGATCGAAGAGACGGTTTGAAGACTGGGTACCAGAAGCGCGTGAGCGGTTGCTGCAAATCCCTATTTATATGCCATATCTTGAGCCAATCGAAGAGGATGAAGTTACAAGAAAGGCGCAGGGCGGTGGCTACATAAATGCACTGTTTATTGGAGGAGCGGCGCGTCGAAAGGGGTTACCGCAAGTATTGGATGCGTTGCATATGCTACCCAAGCCCGCCCGTGAGAGACTGAAGTTGACAGTTGTCTCGAGTTTCGAGGATGGTACTGTCCCGGGGTTAGAACTCCATGCTGAGATCATGTCTCACGTCAGTGGAGCTCAATTGTCTAACCTTTTGCGAAGTGCACATATATTTTTGTTCCCCACCCAGTTTGAGTCCTATGGTCGTGTAATTGTGGAAGCTATGGCCTTTGGATGCGCCATAATTTCAAGCAATACAGACCCACAGGATTGGATACTAGACTTCGGCAAGGCCGGAATTCTTGTGAATCCAGAGTCAGCGGAAGAAATAGCAGATGCACTAATGATGTTGATAGAAAATAGGCAATATCGTCTGGACCTTTCTATCTCTGCTTCCAAACGATTCCGGGATGTATTTTATCACCTTGTGACTGGGAAACAATACAGGCGTGCATTCGATATGGCTATCGAGAAGAAAATTCAGTAAGGATAAATATTGTGAGACGAAAGGACACACCACAAATTTTACTGCACGAATGTACATCCTCATCTCTCGTTTCGAGGAAACTGACCCGACTGGTGCAGGTGTTGGCGAATTTAGCCGTCCCTCGAGGGTTCCCGCGTCTAGTGTGGGTGCTTCGACGTCTCGTGATTGGTAGAGGAATTAGAGCCATTTCATACTTAGATCGCTTCAAAATGTACTGCGATAGCAGTTCGTATCCGTCAGTAATGGCGGCATCGGGTTTTGTGTATAGGCGAATGGATCGAGTATTGAAGATGATTCTGAAACCACAGATGGTTTTTATCGACGTGGGGGCAAACGTTGGTTTTGTCTCGCTACTCGCTTGCAGCACTGTGCGATCTAGCGAGGGCAAAGTCCATGCGCACTGCTTTGAGCCAGACCCAACGGTTTTCTCGTGGTTGTCAATGAACCGAGAGCTGAATTCAAGTTTCGCGATTATTGTCAATTCAGTGGCAGTCGGCGCACAGAAAGGGGAAGGAGAGTTAACTATCAGCGCCCGGTCGGGTTGGTCAACGATGGCTCACGAGCCACCAGAGGGATTTTCATTCCTTCCTAAAGCGGGAAAAGTGACGGTGCCTGTTACGACGTTAGATATATATTGCCGTGAACGCGCATTATCTCCATCCTTAATCAAGATTGATGTGGAGGGGCTTGAAAAAGAGGTGCTTATTGGTGCAAGAGCTACGTTGCTGCAATCGAGGCCCTACATTCTTATCGAATTCAATCCGCTTCGTTTGGCCGCCGCGGACACGTCCGGAGAAGAGCTCATCGCACAGCTTTCAGAGTTGGGCTATAGCCTCTTTCACATTGATTTCTCTATAACCAAACTTGCTCATGCTGGGGAACGAAAAAGCTGGCACGAGCTTGCGGAAGTTCTACCCAAAGACCTGGTCATGGGGCAAGACTTTGATGTACTTGCTGTTCCCAAAGAGGTGGCTGTTTAGACGCGAAATAGGCGGAATGCCCCCTCGAGGACGTCGCATCCAGGTTAAACTTCCACTGGCTACATTCTCCCATGGCTGATCTAGATAATTCTGATTATATAGGAATGAATTGAAGTATCTATTTACGGGCTCCCTGCTGGAATACGGCACTTGCGAGGCGCGTCGCTGCGGATTAGTCGAAATGGGAAGAAAGGTAGAGGCAGTAAGCTATGAGCCGTTCTTCGAATATTCGAAAATCCCTGGTCCGATTGCGAGAAAAATTTATAGTCTTCAAATACTGACCGGTGTTGGTCCTGGCATTGTTGGCTATAGCACGCATCTTTTAGATGTTGCGTACAAGTTCCAGCCAGATGTGGTTTGGATCGACAAAGGTCACTTCGTATCGCGATCTGTGCTAAAGGAAATCAAGCGGCGCACCGGCGCCTTCCTCGTTTGCTACAACACGGATGATATTCGACATTCTTCAAATGGCTGGCGTCTTCACTTGCCGAGTATTCCAGAATATGATGTTTACTTCACCACAAATAGCTTTAATGTGCCTGAATTAACGGCCTTCGGCGCGAGACGAGTGATTCTCACACAAATGGGATATAACAGAAATCTGTTCGCACCCCGTGCATTGGCCTCGGAGGATGTATCCCGTTTGGGTGCATCGGTCGGCTTCATCGGTCACTGGGAGCGGAACACAGAGGAGTTAATCTCGAGACTGGTTGCAAGGGGAGTTCAAATTCGCGTTCGTGGAGCATCCTGGACGAAAGTAAAGAATAGGGAGGCGCTAAGAACGGTTGTTGAGCCGTATGCACTGACGATAGATGATTATGTGAAGGCTATTAATGCTACAAAGATTAATCTCGGAATTAACTCCAAGCAAAGCAGAAATCTTTCTTCTGGCAGAACCTTTGAAATTCCAGCGGCGGGTGGTTTCTTGCTTGCACAGCGAACGATCGAGCATCAAAGCTTTTATGTTGAAGGGAAGGAAGCAGAGTTTTTTGGCTCGGAGGGCGAGCTTTTCGATAAAGTCAACTATTACCTTGAACACGATGCAGAGCGCCAAAGAATAGCTTTGGCGGGGCATCAGAGGTGCATCACAAGTGGTTATTCGTGGCAAGAATTGATGGCTGGCCTTGTGAAAATCATTGAGGGTACGTCCTTTCTTGCAAGCTAAGAATTATGTCCCCCCAGTCTGAATTGCAGACACAAATGAAGTTGTAACTTCTCATGAAGAGACAAGTGTTTGATAGTCAGTATCTCGCAGAAGTTGGGTGTATTGGCCCCATTTGAGGTGTCTTGCCGGTCTGCAGACGTACCCATCACTTTATCCTAAGAGGAACGGAAGCCTCTATTTTCAGCTTTTTGCCAAAGAAGGCACGTATACGTCTTCATCTGACGTGACAATTTTATTTGAATCTAGAATTCAGACCCATTTCGGGACACGAGCATTAATCCAAGGAGTTTTAAGTGAAGGTAATCGTTACCGGCTGTGCAGGATTTATCGGAAGCAATTTGGTTGATAGATTGCTTGCACAGGGACACTCTGTGGTAGGGGTCGATAATTTCTCGACTGGGCAGCGTCGTTTTCTGGGGATGGCACTTACTCATCCCGAATTCGAGCTTGTTGAGCTAGATTTACTTGAACTCCCAAGTCTTTGCCATGCTTTTTCAGGAGCGGAAATTGTCTTTCATCTCGCTGCCAACGCGGATGTGCGCTATGGCACTCAACACCCCCGTAAGGATCTTGAGCAAAATACAATTGCGACCTACAACGTGCTCGAGGCGATGCGAGCAAATTGCTGCAAGCAGATTGCCTTTTCTTCAACCGGCTCGGTTTATGGCGAAGCTGCGGTTCTTCCAACGCCTGAGAATGCCCCATTCCCTCTCCAGACTTCTCTTTATGGTGCTTCCAAGCTTGCGGGCGAGGGTTTAATTGCTGCCTATTCAGAAGGTTTTGGTTTCCAGTCTTGGATATTTCGCTTTGTGTCTATTCTTGGAGAACGATACACCCATGGGCATGTATTCGATTTTTACCAGAAACTGAAGTTGGATCCTACTTGTTTGCCTGTATTAGGGAATGGCAGGCAGCGTAAGTCCTACCTGCATGTTCAAGACTGTATCGACGCCATTCTTATGGCCATTAGTAAGGCGACCGAGAAGGTGAACGTCTTTAACTTGGGTGTAGATGGCTACTGCGAGGTGAACGATTCTATCGGTTGGATTTGCGAAGAACTTAGGGTCAAACCGAAACTTGAATACTCAGGTGGTGAGCGAGGCTGGATTGGCGACAACCCATTCATCTTTCTGGATACAAAGAAGATTCAGTCTTTGGGTTGGAAACCCAAGTTTGGAATACGGGACGGCGTGATCAAGACGGTTGAATATCTTCGTGCGAACGAGTGGGTTTTTGAGTCCCGAGGTCAATCATGAAAGTGTGTGTGCAAGGGCTCTGGCATTTGGGCTCAGTCACGGCGGCGTGCTTGGCATCTTTGGGTCACGATGTGACCGGGCTGGATTCAGATCCAGAGACCATTGAAGGGCTCACCCAATGTGAAGCACCGCTGCTTGAGCCCGGCCTAGATGACTTAATCCAAGCTGGTATGGCCAATGGAAAGCTGAAGTTTTCCAGTTCAGCCAGGCTGGCACTTGAAGGTGCTGAGGTATTGTGGGTGGCCTTTGACACACCGGTGGATGACGATGATCGGGCCGATGTAGCCTTTGTCCAGGGGCAGATTCAGGTGGCGTTGCCATTTCTGGCCGATGGAGCGGTGGTTATGGTTTCATCACAGATGCCGGTGGGCTCCATTCGCAAGCTTGAGGCCTTTGCACGGCTAAATCTACCAGGCAAAAACATCAGCTTCGCCTGTTCACCAGAGAACTTGCGCCTAGGTAAGGCGCTTGAAGTTTTTCTCAATCCCGATCGCATTGTGGTGGGCGTGCGCGATGACCGTGCCCGTCAGATTATTGAAAATCTGCTGTCTCCTATTACCGACAAGGTGGAATGGATGTCGGTGGAGTCTGCTGAAATGACTAAGCATGCCATCAATGCTTTCTTGGCCACTTCGATCACCTTTGCCAATGAAATTGCTGCCATCTGTGAACTGGTGGGTGCGGATGCAAAAGAAGTAGAGCGCGGACTCAAGACGGAGGCTCGCATCGGACCTAAAGCCTACGTGTCACCTGGCGGACCGTTTGCGGGGGGCACTCTTGCCAGAGACATTGCATTTCTAGAAATGGAAAGCCGGGCGCATCAACTGACTACACCATTGCTATCGGCGGTACGTCCCAGTAATGATGAACACAAAAATTGGGCTCGACGCAAATTGCAGCAGCAGTTCAGTGCGCTGTCGGGCATAACGGTGGCTATTTGGGGGCTGACATACAAGCCTGGTACCGACACCTTGCGCCGGTCGTTGTCGTTAGAGTTATGTGATTGGCTGCTGAAGCAGGGGGCCATAATTAAAGTTTATGACCCTGCAGTCAAACTCTTACCAGAGCATTGGGTTGGTAAGGTAAACCATTGCGAGAAGGCCTTGGAAGCGGTGGTTGGCGCAAACGTGTTGGTGGTGGGCACCGAGTGGCCAGAATTCAAGCAAGTTGCATCGGGCCTCTCAGCCACAGCAAGTCCGGACCTCATAGTGCTTGACGCCAACCGGTACCTGCAAGCACAAGTCCTTCAATCTGGCTTCCACTATGCGGCAGTAGGCACTCCCCCTAATGTTGTAAATAAATGAAGCATAAGATCTTAGCAGGTAGACAGGCCATCATTACCGGTGCAAATCAGGGCTTAGGTTTTGAAATTGCACGTAGATTTGTACATGCAGGTGCAGACCTGATGCTATGTGCGCGTAATGCAAACATGTTGGATGACGCACGCCTCGAATTGGAGCAATTGGCTTCAGTTGGACAAAAAATTGTGACCCAGGTTGCTGACGTATCAAAAGAGTCTGACGTGAATAAAGTGGTTACGCAGACAATGGCCTTGCTAGGTGGATGCCACATATTAGTCAACAACGCGGGAGTATACGGTCCTAAAGGAGAGATTGAGTCAGTTGATTGGGACGATTGGATGAAGACCATGGAAATAAATGTCTATGGTTCTGTTCTGATGAGTCGAGCTGTGTTGCCACACTTCAAGGCGCAGGGCTATGGCAAAGTGATTCAGCTTTCAGGTGGTGGCGCAACCAATCCACTACCACGCATTTCAGCCTACGCTGTTTCTAAGGCGGCTATCGTACGCTATGCCGAAACACTGGCGGAGGAGGTGCGTGGTACAGGAATTGATGTTAATTGCATTGCTCCCGGCGCACTTAATACGCGTATGCTGGACGAGATATTGCAGGCTGGTCCTGATAAAGTGGGGAAAGCTTTTTATGAGCGCTCAGTGAAACAGAAGGAAACCGGCGGTGCCCCGTTGGACAAGGGTGCGGAGTTGGCGCTTTTTCTGGCTT
>Ga0169931_10005949_pt1 | contig 18506 bp, 10 predicted proteins | sample Kivu_15m_20L_FD_129675 | JGI IMG/M metagenome (GOLD analysis project Ga0169931, IMG submission 129675) | Freshwater microbial communities from Lake Kivu, Western Province, Rwanda to study Microbial Dark Matter (Phase II) - Kivu_15m_20L... | ecosystem: Environmental > Aquatic > Freshwater > Lake... | reverse complement strand
TGTATGAAGCTTTGGGCGGAGAATAATTTTCTCTCCTGTTTGAGGCGTATCTTGAGTATATTTCAGGATTTTTGCTAGGTGAACAGCCTGAAAGTCCTTTCCTGACCTCTCTCAGCTCAGCCAGTCTTTTTTCAATATCAGCATATTTGTTCTTAGTGGGAGAAAGGGAGTAGCGAGTGTATGAAGATCCTAAGTTATTGCCTTCTCTGACAGGAGAAGGCGATCTTGTTTATCTTTTCTATGCTCTTTGCTATCTTTCCCAGACCTAAAGTTGCTTAAGGAAACCATCGTTTGGACAAATGATTTTTCTTTTACTTTTTACCTTATGAATAGCGCTCTGGACATCAAGTTCCCAGTGTTTCACAAAGTAAGCCAGAACTAATGTGACTGACCGGGAAACTCCACCCAGACAGTGCACGAGAATATTGGTCCTTTGCAGACAGTCATGGATGAACGAAACACCTTGATGGAAAAATTTACTTAAATCGAAAGATTCGTGGTCTTAGCCAGGGATGTAGAGAGTGTAAGGGATCAGATGTTTGGGATGGCTCGGTTGATTGCCCTTGCAAGAAGTGAGCACAGCTTTGATATTGTGTTCTAGATTATCACAAAATAACTTTGTAGAGTTTTGATGTTTTGCGCAGACTAAAGATTGCCGATGAACAGGCCGCCTTTGTCATTCTGAGGCTCAAGGATGCAGGAGTAGTCCTCGGCGAAGACTTGGGGAGAAGTATACATTTCTAAAATAATTTATAATCCAATCAATAATAAGTTTTATTATTTAAATCTCTTTTCACAAACATGCCAAACAAATTTGAAAAACATTTGAAAATTATCAACAATAATATTTAAATCATTATTTCAGCTTAAAATTGTTATCAGTTATTAAACCGATATTCGTTTTTATGGTTTTTACTACAGCATTCGAGGTAGAACTCTAAGGAGCTTTTAGCTTATTTTTAACTCGTTGCCTAGTTTTTACTATGAGTTTATTACTCGCATCACTCCACTTTTTATATTCTTTTGTTTGGCTAATAAGCACTCGATAGTTTTTACGCGACATCCTAGTATACCTCTTCTTATTGAACTTTTCCCTTTAACTCGACAGTAAAATGGCCAGCTTAAAGGCACTACTAATATAAGCTAAGCAAGCAAACAGCCTAGAGACCTGCGTAATAAACAAAGTACCATATGTCACACGTCCCAACTCCACCAGCTTGCTACCATAACTACGAAAAATCGTCATTTCCGATAGCTCTGAGCATCTCAGGAGCTAAATATTCGGGAGAAACTAGCCAGTTAGTGCCCTAACGACACAAAGGATTGTACTTTTTTGAAAAATTTCTACCGTAAATCGTTACTTTTTCCATACAAGCAGCGTTACCCCAATCGATTAAAAAGTAGTCTTTTTCAGCTCTACGGAGAACATTTTGGAGTGAAATTTGATTATTAGAAACCATACCTTTGCCTTCTTTAATGATTTTGGCTATTCCTATGATCAAATCGATAAGTTATTCGTTGTTATTGGCAAACAGATTGTTATAGAATGAGGTCGGATTTATGATTAAAATAGGTTCTTATCCATTTTTTTGTTGCAACGAAGAATAGCATAGTTGTTTCATGTTGGGGCCTGTTGAGAATTCTAAGGTCCTTTCGTTTGAGCCCTACTTCCATAGCACTTTTATGTTCAACTTTTTGACCATCTTTTCCCTGAGTAAAGATTGATTATCAGAAGTGCTGTAAACTTTGAGCGACTGCAATTTAGCTTTTCCTTTACGATTCACAATTCGAGAAACAGATTAAGTTTACATTTAAATCGAAGTATTCTCGACTAATTCTTTAGTTTAAGAACTTCTATCAGCGATTAGACTTTATTCAACCTATGGACGACTACTTTTCATGTATCTTCTTGCTAAATGTTAGCTCACTGGTCTTTTACTATTCTACGTTTCAGCAATTACTGGCAGCGAATTGAGTACATTGGTTGAACTGTAGTCACCATTTTTTGCATCTACTTTGACTGAATTTTAACTAAAGCTGCAATAATGTTTTTGCTTGATTAGTAAGGACTTTCTTTTGTTTTCGCTGCTCCATGGTTTTTTTCTTGACAAAATAAATCCGTTACTATTCTAAGTTGTCTGCTAAATCGACTGTTTACTAGGTAACTCACTTGGCAAGAAGTAGTTGTCTATAACACGATGCAGATAACTTTTTCTTTTTTATGTGTTAAAATAAATCTAGCATGCTTCTTCGTTATTGATGCTGCTAACTAAAGAAAGTTGTTGCTTATGAGATCTGTGGGTGAGCCCAGAGTTGAAGGTACTTTGATTAGTTCTTCTTTAAAATGTTGAACGTGAAGTTTTTCTTGGAGTTGAGAAACGAGCTGATTCAAGCATTCAATAATTTTAATAAATAGATTTAATAGCCTTAAAATAATCAAGAAATCTTAATCAAAATCTAAGAATTCTGTTTCTAAAAATTAAAAAAACGATATCTTGTATATTATTTATAGCAAAAATAATATTTTTTTTTAGAAAAAATATTCTCAGTTTTGTTTTAAGCTTGATCTAATTTATAATGACTACTAAGGACTGAATTTTATAAATTATATTTGAATGTAAGGAATCTCCAAATCAGAACATGAAAAAGAGACTTTGAAAATACCTAACATTGTTGTTATTCCGACCCCATCTAATTTAAACAAAAAAACAAAAAGTGAGAGCGAAGACAGGGATACAAGCACGATGCTCCAGCACTACTTTTCCACCTATCTACGACTTAGTAAATAAAATACCATCATAAATAATCAGCTTCTAATCATTTAAAACTAGAGGTAGGAGCTCTAGAAAAAATATTTGGCACTACAAGTAATTTTATGCAAATGTAGCAGTAGCACTAAGATAAGAAAAAACGTCATCGAAGAACAGCAACCTAAATTTCTAGAAATTATCAATGTCCCGTTCATGATTGTCAAAAAAGATACGGCTCAGAGGGCTCTTTGCTGCAGCACATCAAACTTAAGCATCAGGCTTTCTACAATTCACAAGAATACGAAAAAATATTAATAGGAAAAACAAAAAAATCAAAGTAAAATAATAACCTAAATATTAAATCAGGCGAAAATCAAAACTAATGATTTATTAAAATTCGTTCTTAAATATTTTATAAAATATCGATCTTATTTTTATGAAAATTTCATTAATTACATCTTTTGGTATCAATTAGTATGCATGGTACAGATAAAACTGCTCTAGACCTCAGCTATTATCTTCATTTGAAAATCTACATTTAAGTTTGAGTACTCAACTAAGTTTTTATTTAAAGACAGCGGCATCTGACCTTACTTTCTTTGTCTACTTTTATCTCCTCGCTTGTTGTATCGTCTCGGAAAATATATATGTTTTCACTTGCGTGATATTCACAACAGTTTTTGGGCATTTTGCTTCGAGGAATCAGCACTTCAGCGTGACCGATACGACCCTTAAGAAATTCTTATGAGATTTAAGTCACTACAATATCGATTATGTCCCTCTTTTAAGCTTTATAAGCAAGAAGTACGTTTGAAGGTGATGGCACTAAAAGTGGCCACGACTACGCAGTTGTTACCCTCAACCCTAGGCACACTGATATCGATGCCACTGGAAGTTCCTGAGCCGCCGAATTTTGTTATTTGAATGATGTATCCATACTCTTGGTGGCATTTTCCTTCAACTTTTTCCCTCAATTTTTTAAGGATTTCTTCGTCTGAGTGCAGCTTATCCATGTCGTAGTGCGAAAAAGCTAATTAGCTTTTCAAGTTGCGGTATATGTAAAACATGCCGACTTATCCACCAAATTTAATAATGCATCTATCCATATTACAAACTATTCATTTTATAAAAATCTGCTATAACTTCGATCAATTGTAAAAAAAATCATAAATTATTATTTTTATATTTAATTAAACGATTCAAGATCGCATCATTCATTGTTTTTCATACTCGTTTTCAGCTACAAAGCATTCAAAATATTTTTCACAGTGTTCTCGTAGTTGATTGCTTCTGCCGATCAGATAATCTTTTTATCGGAAGTGGTCATAGTTAAACTCAATCTGCACAACAGTATAGATAACTTAAGACAGTAATTTTTAAGAAAGTAGTCTTGAAAGCCAAACTAATAAAATTTTATAGAAAAGTTTCTGAGCTGTATAGAAAGATAAGTACACTAATCGTGAATCGAAAGTTCTTATCGTTTTTAGGGGTTTGACATAAAGTTGTACATGCTGCTAAAATTGTAGGAATCGAGCTTATCCTTGAAGAGCTCAGATTATATAGGGTCGTAGAATTAAGGTAGATCGTTGCCAGCCACAAGTTTGTTGAATTTCTATAACTCTCGCAAATAACTGATTTTGTCTTCGTTTATCTCCTAACTCTTCATAAACCACTCCTGGACGATGGCGCACGCAGAGTCCATCCGCTCAAGAGGGTCCTCCACATACACTATTAGCTCCTAGTTTTTCTTGGCCTTTAGGGTACCTAGCTTAGCTAAGACTTACCCAGAAACTCAATCAGTTCATTTTATCGTTTCATCGACTCGATCTGGGCCTCGTCTTTAGTCTAATTTTTCTTTATTCTAGGCCTTCCTCTGTTTTTGGTAGGACCCTCGAAAATTTTGTTATTATGTATGGAATTCTACGGAAACTATCCTGAATGTGATTTTTTGCAGTGATTATAGAATGCAGTGTAGGAATGGTAGATTTTTCCACACTAAGCATCTCCACATTTATAGATATCTTTAGCTTCCTTTCTGACTGCCGACTGCGGAGGAGTAATCCTGATGATTTCGTAGTTCTCTTACTGCTTAATCTTCTCTTCGTTTTCTTCCTGGCTTTTGCTGGAGGGCCTTTTGGTCATAAATAAGATGTAAATTATATCAAAAAACTTAATATGCCTATTCATCCGTCAAAAATGCATAAAGCATAGTATAAGCATAAATGCTCTAATATAAGAAATATCTGCATTTTATCGATAATTTTTGTTATATATTGTATGTATTATTATATAAATCAAAAAAAGAATAACTTAGTAGATGTATATATCAAATATAGTGATATATGTAGATTTGTCTATATAAATCATACCCAGAATCCTTAGTAAAAGCCTATGAGCCATTTAGGATTGATTTTCATGATTTCTGTCTTGGATAACTCAACTTTTTCCATGTTTTTCTTGCCGAAAGGTATCTTGAAATGCATCTACCCTTATCGATATCTAATTTCCACTTTATCATATGCTTTGCATTTTAAAAGGGTAGACTCAAGTGACTCTTATACCTACATTTCTTAGCTATTCTGGTGCGTATTACTTTATTTCTTAGATAAACGTCTTTCCTACATAATACTTATTTTTCTTTCTGATCCTAGTTGAGATTGATTTTATTCTAATAGAGATGTCTTCTGAGCTATTTCGGAGCAAGAATTTAGAATTTGCATGTCTTTAATTTATTTTTTCAAAGCAGACTTCCTTCTTCTTCGTCTTCTTAATGATAGGCTAGGCTCACTAATATTTGGATTGATAGACGATGATACTTTGTTTTTGATTTTTGGGATTCTTCCTCTTTTCTTCTTGTTATTGAGAAATTAAGTGATTTTTCTTTGACTTTTTTTTGGATGCGGTACTGCCTTTGATCTGATCTAAATATTGTAAAAAATAGTACTAAGTTGCGTGTTTTGGCCAGTTTTGGAGACCGGTTAAATTAAACGTATTAATGGCGCTAAACCTGATTCGATAATATTATACATCAGGTAAAAGAGTTTTGTTTGTAGGCTAACGATCGAAAATGGGCCAAATTTTGTTGAAAACGTGGATTTAGCCTTAACTAAAACTGTTTTTATTATGAAAGTAGGGCTGATGTTGATTTTATTAAGGTTATTTAGCTTTGAAGCTCATATTTAATACTAATTCATATAAAGTATCAATTATTTATGTATTTTCTTACATATGAAAATCTACGTTTTAGTCTTAGACTCATTTTTGATGTCAACTTTTGAACTAGTCTATGCTGAAATCTATAATTTATTCAAGATTAAATTCATTAATAATCAGGCTGTTTAGTTATTCTCATCGCCCTATTCTTAGTCTCCTGACATGTCTTCATCGTCGTCATCATCGTTTTCTTCGTCCTACCAGTCTTCATCTACGCCTCCAAACGCCTGTCTAAAATGCAAAGTGACGACGTTGCCTTACTCATCTACAAAATTTTGCAACTAGTTATCCCAATCGATAGTGCCCTTATCGTACTACCTCCTAACTTTTCTTCTAGACCTTTCTTTAAGTTTCTTAATAAAAGCATTCATGTTGTTTTCGGTCTATTAGTCCAACTTTTTCTGCTGCTTGGCGTTTAGCTTGACAATTTTTTACTCCTCTGTTTCTTTTTACAAGCACTTAGGGCACACGCCTAGATCTTAACAGCACTTGTCACAAGCAATCATATAAGTTCTAAGGACATTTTTATTTTAGCAGACTCTGCATCGTGATGGCTATGTCATTTTCTTATACTTGTTGTACTTTATCTTCCATTCGATCACCTACAGACATCTCTTGCAAAGACTTGATTATTCAATATTTACCCCGTAAATGACACTTTTTTGTGTATTTACATGGCCAAAGGCTGGAATTGTATTTTGTAAGCTGTTTTATTCTGATGCTTCTGGGGCTTACGCTTACGACCGTCGTTCATCAACAATCAATAAATATAATAAAGGCTAGCTTTAACATTTAATTCTTTTTAGCATAATTTTTTTATAGAAAAATCATTTTTTGGTCTTTTCTTTTGAAGGATCAGGCAAACTTCACGAAATTCTCGATATGATTGATAAAATGTCTAAATAATAATAATAAAAGATAGCAGTTACATCATTTGATGAGCAAACTGTGTCATTTGGCTGACCTTCCCAACAATTCTTTCTATTTGTCTGTCGAAATCAAACATTTATTGCCTATCCACTACCCTCGTTTTGCAGACAATCTGCTTACGATAATTCACAATCAAAGTCGCAATATGTAGTGGCCTGTCTACTTCGACCCCAAGCTCTCGCTTACCCAGCACCAGTACGCACTCATAAGCGGAGGATGGTGTGAAGACATCGATCAATAAAAACACCATCTCAAGGCCACTCTCGAACTATCTGCCATAGTTCTTAATTACCTGCATTCACTTATTCATTCACCATCTAATCAGCAAGCATAAAAACCTATTAATCTACGCATAAATCATTAGTTTTTTAACAAGAAACATCCTACAGAATTACTTTAAGATGCGCTCTCACCTATCATTGCTTATAACATGTACCGAAAACAAGATAAAAGCGGTAAACAAAACTTCATTTTTATTGTAGGTCGTCATCATGCACCCTCGCTTAGGCTTTTCAGCTTGATCAATACTTTTCGCAACTGGAATTTAAGTCGATTAAAGAGCGACAGCTGTTCCTCTTTTTTTCCTATAAGAATCCATAGGATCATAGAGCACATGATGGTAATATTAAGAAACTTTATGTGGCTGTAGGATCAAGATGACCAAACTCGATATAAATAACTGCAATAAATTCTGGAAAATATTAATGAGCAGTAAGCCCTAAGTGAATAATCTATAAAGAAAATCGATCCAAGCTAATCTATCATAGTCAGCAAATTTTAATTTCACTATAAAGACAAACTCCAAGACTAATAACTATTAATTTTTTGTGCCAAAGTTCTCATGCAAGTCATAAAGATAACACCTGCCAACGCTCATGTGTCCTTTGCAGGAAAAACTATATATTCTCCGGATCTTAATCAGATAGTTATATTGTGGATTACTGCCTATCATCTGCCCCTAGTTACGCATACAGTAAGATGGGTCGACTAAACTCACATATAAGCGGCTGTAAGGAAGACTATGTAATTCATGCGGGCAAAAAGTCTTGAAAATATAAAATAAAAATCAGCAAACATAGCCGATTAGATACTCAAAAGCTCACTTAAAGTACTGCATCGCTACCAAACATAGTAGCAAATGAAGGCAGTAACTGGCGCTAAAAGTCCTCAGTCAAGCACAAAAAAATTAGGAGAAAGTTACGGAGAGGACCGAAGCTCTCGTGCACACTAATTCGATAGACTGTCGATGATTTCTAAAATAAGCTTCAAATAGCGTGTTTTACCCTAGTCTAAGAGCAAAGTAACCTAGTACTATGAGTCCCTCAATACTCCTCTTACTGTGTACCGAGACAAAGACTACGCCGAGCTGCTTGTGACGATCTAAAGTTGGGAAAAACTCTACGGGTCTATAATACCCAGTAATTAGCTGAAGTAGGCTTTGAGATAAAACTGCAGTAAAGCTAAGCTTTTGGCCTTAAAGAACCCTTTATCTAAGAAATAAATTATTATAATGCAAGCTCTGAGTGCTGCCAAGTACATTCTGGATCCTTAGTAGGTAATTTTTTTGCTATAAAACTACAAAAATATGCGATAAACTATATTCTAGATTCTTTTTCAGCAAAGCAACGCCTCTTACTTGCTTTAGGTTGGCAACAAAATAGCCCAGTAAATGAGCTACTAACTTTACTCAGACTATATAACTCATCAGTTCAAAATTGATCAGAACCATATTCTTGTAAATTACCTGAAAAGATACGTAGCTATGTTCGCAGGCAGCTCCCAACTGTACTAAATTGGAGATAAAATCTCAATGCCCCTGATGCTTTCATTTCTGGAGGGGTAATCTCCGGCAAAGTAAACTTGGCATACTTTTGTGCTTCCTATTATTCATGATGTTTTTCGGCTAACTCCCCAAATAAAGGTTCTCAGTCCTTTTCTGATTTAAATCTTTTTGAAGCTTTCCGAGGATCACCATTAAGAGCTGATCAATAGCTTTATAGCTGATCTTTGTTTTGATCTAAGCTACTTCTGTTTTGACAACGGTTTTATAAGCAATTTACCTTACAAAAAAGAGTAAAATCTAAAATAGAAAAAGTTACTCTAGTTGCTGCGTTAGTACGGATTCAACTTGTTCGGTTTCGAGCTCAAAAACATACTTAAACCACTCATTTTTGAATACAAATAATACAAGTTGCCGTCGAGTCGTATTTATGATCAGCTGATAATAACAAAACCTGCACACATATACAATTTTATCAACATGGTGATTCAATCTCACTCAACTCACAATCTTCTGGAGATATCTAGTTTCTTTAAAAGTTTAAAAAAATTGCCAAAAATAGAGAAGCCAGTCACTGCTGTTTTTCTGAAAAGATAGATAACAGGGTTCAATTTCAAAGCAGAACAGTCGTCTTGGCTGTCCATGTGTAACAATATTGTAATTTAGAATCTTAGAGCGGTATTTTTAGATAGCTTTTCGAATATAATCCCCAAATGAAAATAGCTGGTAAATCCTTAAGTGAAGTTTTTAGTGAACGTAAGTAGCAATCTGATATTGCAAATAGTCGATTTTAAGTGGACTACTTGCTGAAGTAGATGCGTTTAAACTTGTAGTAGACCTACGAGTATATACAAATGATGGTCAATCTTAAGTCGAGGTATGAAAATTTTGACAGTTTGACTGAGGAATAAAAAATATACTTAAGAGAGATCATGCATCAAGTTCTTTGCAGAAAAAATGAGATCCAAGAGTACTTGTTGCTCGAAGGGGCAGTTAAGGAAGCCATGTATTTATAAAACTAGACTTGGATCTATTGATATTTTATTTTTGTGTTTTAGTTATTGTTATTGTATATTTAATCAAGATTTAAATTTAATTCTTTGATCCAAATGGAGCTCGTGGATTTTGTCAATGATTTTGTCAATTTTTATCCGCTTCCAGCTATCGGGTTCCTACTCGTCGTGACTGGTCTAGTTGTTACTCTCTGCAGCAGAAAAAAATCAACAAGCAAGCTCAAGTCTGAAGGGCAGGAAATCGTCAAAGATAAACAAAAAAATGCAAAATCTAAATAATAAAAAACTTAGAAAAACTAGTAGCAAGCGTAGGACATATAGAAAGTAGCTGGTGGAGGTAAGAAAAAGAAGAAAAAGCAGATTGAAAAAGAGGCCGATGCTAAAACAAGCAAACAGCTATAATAGAGTTACCCTGGCTTATTTTACGGCTCGCTAAGTCTACGTCCCAACAACGCCATGTATTTAATCACAGCTGTACAATTCAAGCATGCAAAACTTCTCTTTTCAACTTCTAAGAACGAGCTAGTGATGTACGACCTTAAACAGTGGAAAAAAGATACACCATGCAATTAAAGATTTTTTACTTCTCTAGAAAATAACACTGCTTCTGCACTGGCTATAGGCAACAAATACTACTACGCTGCTTTGTCTTTTGATAAAACTATCGCTTACTTTGAATTCAAAGGTGAAGCCGGAGTATATTTCAGACAGGTTAATAAATTTAAAAGGAATATCTACAAAACATAAGCCAGCAGCATTTTTGTGCCTGAAAGTTAGTCGTTCATAGTGACGACTGGCAGTGCAGCAGATACAGTGATTGATGTTTGGTCGATGAACGGGGACAGACTGCACCAAGTCAACACTTATCAGGTTGACCACTACAGCATTCACTTCGGAACTGACCAGATACTTGTTAGAGGGTGGACTAGCGAAGTGAAACTCTTCAAACTGATTACTGATAAATAAGGTAGCTTCCGCAGTTTAGACAAGGGCCGTCATTTGAACCACTCTTAGCAGATTAAATGTTCAGCTATCGACAATTTAGGCTGTCATGCACTCACCATCTGCCAAGGAAACGTCGTAAAACTGTGGCATATTCACTCAAGCGACACTAGCCGCACTCAGGAAAAGACGATTGACGCCTACCAACTCGGTATTTAGGAACCAACTCTTTGTGCAGTCCACACTCTTTACAACGCAAACGAACGCTGTAAAACTTTTGTGATTGTGGGCAACAAAAATGAGCTGTGTATCTGCAATCGAAATCTATCTTTAGTTCAGAAGTTTGAGGGACTTGATGTAGGGTAGCTCTTCGTTACTGGATCTCAGAAAAGTGCAGGATTGGCAGTTCGGGGCAACGATAAGATGAGCATTTGGAACCTAACTCCGATGGTCTAAAAATTATAAGAATACGTGCTTTAGACTTCAACTAGAACTATGATAAAATGAAATAAAACTAGATTTGTTTCTATAAATTTATATTAATGAAGCTGCTAAGTATGACATTAGTTAGAAAAATAAATATCATTTTCTTTTATTGCTGCGATCGCTCATGCTACTGCTTGCTTTTCGCTTAGTTTTTACCAGACTAGCTACATTTACAGTCATCCTTTTTGTTTATAAGTTTATATCTTTCTTTTTGATCTACATATTCAAAGTCGTTTTGATTTTTTACACTTTTTCTATACTTTTAAGGCACGCTTGAGTCGGAAAATGCATTTTTGCGCTTTTACTGCTCTTTTTTCTTTTACAGTCAGTCGAGTGAGAAATAGTTTTATGGCTTTTCAATATGGTGGATTTGTGTCTGCTTTGACTCTTTGGAATTTAATCTTCTCGATGCTATTCTTCTTTCTCAGTGATTGAAGGTAGCTGACTGCTTGCTCTGGAACTGTAGCGATTGGCAACACTTAAGGGTGGTCTAGGAATGAACCCAAAGCCTTCCTCTATGTTTTCGAAGCAAAGTAGGGAGTCGTCTTCGTCATTATTAATGTCCTTAGAGTTGTTGTAGATCTGAGTGATGCACTCGAATTCTCTGAGCAGTTATGGCTGTTGCTGAGGCTGCCTCTTGGACCGTTGTTTTGGCGGCTAACTTTTGAGCTGTAAAACTGATATTATTTTGGGAGTAGGCGGGATGAGTGTTTTTTCTTCCAGTTTTTTGGTGTTCTTTCTGTTTGTTTTGTTGTTGCTGTTTTTGGAAAGAGACTGAGATGTTTTTTGCAGCTGTTTGCTGTTTTTCTGGTGTTTCGAGGTTAATTTATTAAGCATTTGAATTCGGAATGTTAACGAAGGTATTTAAATCAATTAAAAATCACTTAACTATACATAATTATACAAAAAACACTACTAAAGTATGCCACATACTTTTTTTTATAATTTTATACGAATGAAATTTTACTTCTTAATATTGATTATTAATGAAAATACAGTAATCAGTCACTGCCTGGCGTCAACTAACATGTTAATAACTGATTCGATCAGTTCTCTACCTTTTTCCAGAGGATCCCCCCATCCCTATATCCTAAATGCCCTTTCTTTGAGTTTCAAAACTATTTTCTAAACTCCTTCTTTCCACTCATAATATATAGTCATGATTGAATCTTCCTCGCTGAACTAGCCCCAGGGAAACACAACTAGCAAGTACTATTTTCTCTTTTTTATCAAATCCACGCTTGAGTTGAATAAAGGAGTTATGTAGGGACGAGTACTTTCCTTGCGAGAGTTAAATAAACTACTGCCTTAAGCTGATTCAAGCGGCTTTGCTATATTGTAAGGAATCAGAGGAAGCACGCAGCTGAACTTTTAATTTTTTACTGACATTTTGTGTTCGTAGGCTAGTTTGAGCTATAAAATGGCAGGCACAAAAGCATCCAGGTCTTTGGTCTACATGACTTCCGTTTTAAATTTCATCTGTTTGCCCACATATACCTTGTCGAAGTCCCTCTGAATGCTGTCGGTAAAATTGACTGAATTCTAGATTAAATTTATGTGAAGAGACTCACAGTAGTGTTTGAGTGTGAAGTAGAGAGTGACTACTTTGTGCTTGAAACTGTAGCCGATTTATATCAATTCGTTACTAAGTAGAATACATCGATTGGTTATACAGTGTTTTTTGAACTCTTTCGAGTACCCAGCTGTGTTTATTAGCTTCAGTTTCAGCACTTCAGGGTTGTAGTCTCTAAGGTTAGTATTGCTATTTTTTATAGAGCTTTCCTTTAACTAGCGAGCCAAAGCCGATTCTTTTTCTGGGCTTGACTTTTTGACTGCTTCTTTATTCTTCAGCATCAGTTTAATCAAATCATTTTATTTTTTAAGACAGTATGGGTCTTTTTCTAGTCTTAAATTGCGCTCACGTTCGAGTTTCTAAAGCTATTTTTCCTTCGCTAACAGTATTTTATTGTATTGTTGTGCCTCTGCTTGTAGATTTCCCAATTCATTTTACAGATGTCTGAGTTATTTGAAATCAGCGACTTGTACTTCTCGATTGGGTAGTCTCTCTATCTGCATTTACTTAATTTATTAAATGATAGAATCTTTTTAAGATTTATGTTTGAATGCTAGTCCAAATTTACTGGGCACCTCTGACCTTGATTACTCCAGACTGCCAGATTCCGATATAAGATGCGGCTGGGCAGAATTCTATCGTATTCTGCTGCTCTACTGCGACCTTTTTAGCTCTTTTTTGGCAAACTGTTTGGGTTTAGTTACTGATGTTAACGGAGAAGGCTTTTTAAGCTGCAAACTTTGCTAAAAGGCACTTATTCTGGGAGACTGAGAATACATGGCTTTTTAGTTGCTGGTACGTTTCGGCGTCCTTTAAGGCCTAGTTTACAATGCTACGTGAATAGAGTCTTGTGTTTATTGTTGTTTAAAAGCAAATTTAGGCTTTCGGACGGTCATAGGTATCCGAGCATACTGATCAATTCCATACTAAAGAATTTGCTGACTTTGACTGTGCTGAAGACTATCAGGGAAAGATATAGAACCTTGTTGGCTGGGCTACTCTTCTAACTTTTGTTTCTTTTAACTTTTGAGATCAGATTATTTTTCAAAATACAAAAATTATCCAGAGACGTCTTTCTACTGTTACTTGTCTTGTCTGCCATAAATGCTTTAAATCTGTTTATTGTCTTTCTGACTGAACTGGGAAGAGTTGAAAGATGAAGACTCTTTTGGCTAAGATTTTACTCTTTTCATGTCAAAGGGCTGTCTAGAGGTCACTTGAGGCATAAAAGGCTCTTTTACTTTGATTTCTTTGTGCGACTATTGGACGTTGGTCCAAGCTGAACTGAAGTCCGATGGAGTATCCATAGCTCCCTTCAATCCTATTGTTTTTTAACTGCTTCTAATATTCTTGAGGCGTGATTTACTTTAGCCCAAAAAGGTAAGGGAACCTTCCTTAGACTGGTTTCTCTTTGAAGATCTTTAAACGGTAAACATTTTTTTGGGAGGACCCTCTAGTTGTCGACCAAAACTAACCGAATCTTGCTGCTATTTATTTCTGATCTATTAACGCTACGCCATGGATTTTAGAAGACTTTAACTGAATGGTTCCATGGCCTAGGAAAGCGTGAGAGAATCTAAGACGTTTGGATAGGCGGTCTGTGTTTGTCTTTTTTGTTTACTGACTGAGTATGAGAACTCGCGAAGCAGTTCAAGAGCATTCTAGTGTGCCTAGCTTTTACTCTATTTTAAAAAGGTTCTTTTTTTGTCGTTGCTGCTCTTCATTTTGATGGTATTGGCCATGAATCTGTATAAATAATCTGTTACATTTTGAGCTATTGTTGTTGGTTAAGTCGAAACGGTTTTTTTAGCTGCAAAACCAAACCGTAAGCTATTTAATAGAGCTAAATGTTGAGATCAGCTGCCTTGGCCTTTTCCATCCATATGTAAAAGTAATCGATAAGCTTGTTTATGGATATCTAATCCATGACTCTATTGGGCTGAGGAAGAATCTTTTTGTTGACGAAATCTAAGGGTAGAAGGTGCTAGAGAAGTGGAGGAAGGCACTGCTAGCTGACCAGTTTCAGGCATTCGATGTCTCCAGTGTTCATCAGATCATTAGTAATTAGTGCAGCTCTCATTACGTGCTAGGTTCTAAAGAATGAGCCAAGTTTCTATACGATCGCTGATATGCTATAGCTAAATAGATATGAAAATACCTGTCTGCCAGTTATGTAGCCGAAATTAGTAAGTAAAGATTATCGTGGTAAGCGCTAGTATCAGTAACACACTCCTTTACACGATCTCTAATAAAAATTTAGAGCTTTTTAAGCTATGATGAGATATTTTAAGTAGCTTCCTATAGATAAAGTTTAAGATAATTTTTATCTTTTTTATTAAAAAAACGATGTGATTTGATGCGTGTGGCAGTTTCTATTTCCGAAGCAAGAGGACACATAATCTGGAAGCGAGAAGAGGGGTGGAAAGGAATATTAATTCTGACAAACTATACGAATTCTTCCACAAAAATCAATAGACTTTAGTAATTTTTTAGGTTGTTCGACGATGAGGAGACATTGTGCTAGTTTAAAAGAAGAACAGCGCGCTAGGGTAGGGGATGGGCAGAAGCGAAACAGTGAGTCGATAGAAGCCAGGGAAAAACGTATACATTTAATAGCAGATATGTAGCGTACTTTCCTTGTGTTAGCATCGATTTAAGAAGATACAAGATGGAGGTTCGAAGCTGGGAAGATGCCTGAATCGGCTAGCAGAGCACGTTGCTCAGTTCACGGATCAGCTATTGCAGTTGAGGACTAGGTATCAAACGAGTTACAGCTACAGACGATTGACTGAGGTAAAGAGCGGATGCATGGACTGACCATCTTGCTCACTCAGAGATGAAAGCTGGTTGATGATCTGTTTAACTGCAGACGACATTTGTTTACGATTATTAGTATTATAAACAGAATACCAGCAGTTATCATCAAGAAGACTGAAATTAAATCAATTAATACTTTTATTCTCAATTTAAAATCAAAATTTCTTCTATTGCTAGCTTATTAAATTTTTTTTACAATAAAAGGCTGGCTATAGCTGATTTTTTGTCTATTTTATTATAAGAATGGGAATGGATCGGGTCAAACGCATTTTTAATATATGCGTTGCGCTTGTGTTCCTGGCATTCTTGGGCAATACAGTCTCCATGCTTACTTTTCTAGTCGGTAGGCTCTGTCTGCACTGTTTAAGCTTTGGAACTGAAATTTTCGCAGCATTCGGGAATATTCTTAAACAAAACATGTTGATTCTAGCACTTTGGGTAATGGTGTTCAACCAGCTTAAAGGACGTAATTTGCAACAAATGATATACGGATGCTTTGTAAAAATGGTAAACTAAGACATGTAATGTAGTATCTGTCTGACTTACAACTGTGATCAAGTGCTTGTCTGTGGCCACGCCTACCATGAAATATGCCTATCTAAATGGCTCAAAAAGAACGCTTCTTGTCCCTACTGCCGCCTACCTTGTCAAAAAATACCCAAAAAAATAACAAAAAAGCTGCTTAAACAAGTATTCAAAAAGCATCCGATAAAGAGTATTCTGATGGCAGGAGGGCTTATAGTAATGCTTGTCAAGTACAACTGATTATGTAGTTGTCAAGATAACTGATATAGTATCATTTTTTGAGTCTTATTCACTTGTAACGCGGGTCAGAAAAACTAAACTAGTTGCTTTGTTTCTGCGTGTTCCAGAGTGACACTTTTTCCTAGAATTTTTTTAAATTTTTCTTACTTTCAGGTTAAATATTCACCTGTTTAAGTGGAAGCTTGACATGGCACTCTTCGAGGTAATCAGCATAAGCTGACTGAAAAGGTGGATTAATGTTTCCAATATCTTTTTATTGCCACTTCGTGACCATCAGCTCATAAATTTTATTTCGCAGTGTGAAGTTTTGCGCCAATTTTCCAGCAAAACGTATCAATGTGACTCCGATTACTGAAAGCGAGCGGCTCCAGCTAGCCACGATACGCAAAGGCGCGAACTCTCCTTCTCCAAATTCAGGAAACTACATAAATTTCTTTTTACGCATTTGTTGAGGTCCAAAAGCACAGGTGAAGTCACTCTGTCTAGAGTACCGTTACTGCCGAACCAATATATTTTGCGATTGGAAAGCAGAATGACTGAAGAGTTAAATGCTGCAGACACCTGGCAGGCTGGATAGTGTTTCAACTAAGCAAACTAAAGTGCTTTAGGCGTGTCGATTGAAAATAGATTGCCGTGTCCAAGCTGTCCGCTGCGACCATTGCCCATCGTAAGTACTCTTTTAGAGCTTGTACGAAGTATTACGTGACTGCTTCCACAAGTCACTTCTAGCACCCGTTCTCCAGTTGTTAGTCTTATAGGTCTCTCTACAAACTCATCTTTCCTTTCTTTTAGCTGTCCACCTTCGAGCTAATAGCTACGATTCACAGTCTTGAATATTTTTGTAGTTTCCTTGACTGTTTTTGTGCTTTATTTTACAGATTTTGTGGTCTATTTAAGTGGAAGCTCATAAGTGATTTACAAATTTTGTCCCTCAATATGAGCCCTTTCTATTCTAGTTTGTCCTTAAGGCTTTATGACTGATATTTTTTCTAGAGTTTCATAGTGTTAATTAAGTCCCCAGATGTATAGTCTATTGGTAGTGGCAGCCAAAGTGAAAGTTTAAGCTACCTGCAGACTCTGTATTGGATTGTCTTTTTCAAGACTGTCCCTGACAAGTGTGAAGTAGTTGAGAAGCCAGGAGTTGTCTGGGTAGCATAGTTCCATGTTCAGAAATGTTTGAAAGTCTACTGCAAAGTAAAAAATAGAACATTTTTAAGTAAATTTTGCTAAATGAGTTTTGTAGAGTATTCTGATTGAGTTATGAAGGGAGTTTTGGTAGAGAAAGTTTCTAATACTGTGATTTTGTTCTTAGAGCTCGTTTTTGTATTATCCGAAATTGAGATTAAAAATATGGCTTGCTGTGTTTTTGTTAAAGTAGTATTCACGGTAAGCTCGTTGAATTACTATGGCTGCCTTTTTCAGTCGCAAATATTTTTGACGATATAGCCACCCTCGCATCAAACTGCCCACCCGTCTCACTTATACTAACATTTTTTAAGTCATTTTTCTTTCTTGCCAGGCAACTATGTAAGATCCGACCATTGAAGTGTATTTATATCTGAATTTTTACACTGTGCGGCGGTTAGCTGTCATTATCTGGGCCTTTTCACCAACCTGACAGAGAAAACCTTTTAGGTAGCGCTATACCACTGATTTTTGCTTGAGAGCTATTCTCTTCCAAGCTCGCTACATTATACTGTCTTTAATCTGATTGATTATTGCCAGTTTCTGAACTGTTTTTCTGAGTTTCCACTTACGCAGACAGCTCACAATAGTAGCTAAGGACTGCAGCACTTTTGCCTTGTTTCTTCTAGCTATCTCCTTCTTAACATAAGCCTGAAGCACAAGGATGTTGCCCCTTCTGCGATTTTATCGGACCGCTGCAATTTTGCCTTTCATTAATCTTTGCATTTTTACCCATGATCTCATTGTGCGCTAGTGCTTCTGAGCCAGAAGGAAACTCTTGAAGTATGCCAGCACTGTTTTTGTGTTTTTTCTGCGCCGTTAACGAATGTTCAGATATTTATTTTTAAGAAGCAATCGCTGTATAGTGATCGCTTTAATATGTAAATCTTGCAAAAAAGTTTGATATTTCTTGTTGAGCAAGGTGTAAGCATAGTCTCTGAACATCACTAGATTTTTTCCAAACAAAATATCGTCTTGTTAAAGTCGAGTCAAGAAACGTCTCAGTTGCTGTTGAATCGCTATTGGAGACGCATCTACAAGCAAATTGGTTC
>Ga0169931_10005948_pt1 | contig 18514 bp, 6 predicted proteins | sample Kivu_15m_20L_FD_129675 | JGI IMG/M metagenome (GOLD analysis project Ga0169931, IMG submission 129675) | Freshwater microbial communities from Lake Kivu, Western Province, Rwanda to study Microbial Dark Matter (Phase II) - Kivu_15m_20L... | ecosystem: Environmental > Aquatic > Freshwater > Lake ... | reverse complement strand
CGGGCCACCGGGTCTGGTGTTCTCACCCGGGTGCTGGATGTTCACGAACAGCGTGCGGCCGTCCGGCGACTCGGTCACGCCCGTCACCTCGGCGCCCGGGGGCGCGACAAGGAAGCGGCGCAGCTTCGCCTCGCCCAGCATCGCGCCCACGAAAGTCTCCTGCGTGCCCGTCTGCTCGACGCCGTTGACGATCATGCGGTTCTTCACCGTGACCTTGCCGCCGTCGCCGACGTGGCCCGGAATGGCGGCCAGCATCATGCAGCCCGACTCGTCCGTCATGGCCCCGTCGTCGGTCTGGATCCAGCAGATGCCGGTGGCACGGCTGAACCACAGACCATCAGGCGAGGAGAAGTCGTTCTTCGCGGTCAGACCCGACAGATTCGCATCGCCCGCGTCGTCTTCCGCACCGAACAGGAAGATGTCCCAGGCGAAGCCGGTTGCGGCCGACTGACCGCCATCCTCGCGGAAGCGGATGATGTGACCGTTGGGGTTGCCGGCGCCCCGCTTGCCGTCGACATCCATGTACGCGCGAGGATTGGCGGCATCGACGCGGCCGGGCGTGCGATTGGCGGCGTTGTTGTTGGTCAGCGTGAAGTAGACCTCACCGTTGCGGGGGTTCACCGCGCCCCACTCCGGGCGGTCCATCTTGGTGGCGCCCACGGCATCGGCCGCATGGCGGGTGTTCACGAAGACATCGCCCTGGTGAGCGAAGCGGTAGGCCGGGTGGTTGGCGATGCGCGGGTCGGCGATCGTCAGTTCGAGCCATTCGCCGCGGCCGTCGGCGTTGAACCTGGCGGCGTAGAGCCTGCCCTCGTTGAGGTATTTGTCGCCAGCCGCAATGCCGCCGCCGACGTCACGCGGGTCCCAGGCGGCCGCGCTGACGAACTTGTAGATGTATTCGTTGCGCGCGTCGCAGCCCTGGTACATCGCCAGCGGCTGACCGGGCACTGGCAGGCTGAAGACCGCGCCTTCGTGGGCGAAGCGCCCGCCGGCCACGCGCTTGACCGGCGTCGACGCCGGGTCCAGCGGATCGATCTCGACGTTGTAGCCGAAGGTGTTCGACTCGTTGCGGAAATCGCCCTCGGCGCTGTTGCCGATGGCGGCCAGGTTCCAGCGCGCGAACCGGTCGTCACTCGCCGACACGGTGTGCCAGCCCTGGCTTCTCGCGCGGGTGGCGTTGGCGGCCGGCGCCGACGAGGCAACGCCGTAGCGGCGCCGCGAGTCGATCTCCTTCGGGTCGAGCGCAGCACCCCCGCTGCCCACGCCGAAGTAGAACGCCCAGTTCTCCTCGCAGCCGAGGTAGGTGCCCCACGGGGTCTTGCCATGTCCGCAGTTGTTCAGCGTTCCGCGCGACATCCTGCCGGCCGGGTCCCAGCGCGTGACCATCATCGAACGGATCGGCTCGAGGTGCGCCCGCGGCCCGGCGATGCGGGCTGGGGTCTGCGCCGTCACGCGGCGGTTCAGCGGCGAGCCCTGCACCATGCGCCAGCCGGCCGGCGTACGCACGATCTCCACGATTGACACGCCGTGGTGGTTGATCTCCTTGAGCACCTCCAGCTCGGGCCGGACGCCCAGGTCCCAATCCCCGAACTGAGTGAACTTTTTGCCCGCCACGCCATTGGACGTCTGGCCGTTGGGATGCATGAAGTAGCTGTCGGCCGAACTCTCGTGATTGACCACGAGGACGGCCCGGCCGGTGTCGATCTCGGTGTAGCGGCCGTTGCCATCGATGTGGAACAGGTCCATGCCATCGTGGTGGTCACCGATCCGGCGCGACCAGTCATCCGTTTCGGTGCCGGCGTTCGAATAGGCGGGCAGGGACGGATCGATGGTGTCGCCGGTGGCGTGCAGGACGGTGTAGCGGTAACCGGGTGGCAGCGAGACATCGTCGACGATCACCTTGTCGACCGAGGGGAAACCCAGGCCCTGGCCCGCTGTCGCGGGCCGGGACACCGCCCCGGCGGCACCGGGCAGCATCGCCAGGCCGGTCAGGCCGAGTCCGCCGCGCAGCAGGGTGCGCCGGCTCGGGCTGGCCAGCGCCTGCGCCAGGATCTCCTGGAAGCGAGGGTTGGACGATTCGTTGCAGATCATGTCGGTGTCGGGACTGGACATCTTCAGGCTCCGGTGACAACGGGGTGGGACGACCTGCGTAGTAGACGCACCGTGGGTGACATCTTCGTGTCGGTCGGCGGCGGCGCACGAACGGGCCCATCGTGCCTGCCCGGGTCGGCGCCGTCTGGGGTCGACCCCAGTGAGGGTCGGCCCCAGCTGGACGACGGTCGCCGGGCGCTTCTACCCTTCCGGTGTCGGAAACCGTTCCGGGAGATCCCCGTGAGGAGCATTCTCGGTAACGATACCGCAGCCGCGCGGTCTCTTTCCGCCGCCGGCCACGGGCTTGCGGATCCTGTCAGAGCGGCCGGGTACGGCCGAGGGGACACCTGGACCGACCGCTCCTCCCACACCGCTGCGCGGCCGGCCCGGCCGGCCCCCGCCAGTCCGGCCGGAGCCGGCCGGGCGCCGCCCGACCCGGCAGGATTCATCGGCCACGTCGGTGTACCCGATGCGCTCGTCTACACGCTGGGAGCGGCCAATCTTCCCAGGCAACGCCACTTCGTGCTGGTCAACCCGCTCACGGGAACCGCCACGCACTTCATCTCGCACAAGAACCCTCACGGCAACCCTCACGGCAGCTTCCTCGACGGCCCTCTGCGGGCAGCCGGTTCGAACCGTGTCGAGGCTGTCCACTACGGCCTGAGCCAGGCGACGCGGCGCGAGGATGGCTACGTGTGGGTCTGGAAGGTCGGTGACGTCACGCTGTTCTTCAATGCCCGGGGCGGCGATACCAACCTGCTGAGGAGCGATCACGGGGTTGCCGGCAACTTCGGGTTCTTCGGACCTCCGGCTGCATTGTCGGCGTTGACCGAACGCCTCACAGCCTCCGGCAACAGTCGGGTTCAGGCACTGGGCAGGGGCTTTGCGAAAGGGCTGCAGGTTGCTGGTGCGGCGGGCAGCCAGTTCGGGGTGGCCTGGCGTGTGACCGTCACGATCGATGCCAGGAGCGGGGAAGCGGTCCTTGATGTCTCGGGCCGGAAGATCCCGTTGGGCGACTTCATCCAGGCCATGAGCGGTCTGCCCGGCCTGAACCGCGGCTCGTCGGCAGTAGCGCTTGCCCAGAATCGCGAGGACTATCTGGCGGGCGCAAACCCCTACGCCCTGGCTGACTACACGCGCACCGCGCAGGGGCAGTTGCGCAATCACGGCGACCCTGTATCGGCGATTGCCGGCGGCGCGGTGGAACTCGGTCGGCTGCTGCTGCCCGGCTCGGATCCCGTGCGTTCCAATGCGCGGGCCCGCTCGGTGCTCGAACTGGCGATCGCGCGTGACAAGCCACCGCTCACGCCCGATCAGCGCGGGCTCCATTACGGAAAACCCGTCGATCCGATGTTCGCCAGGGGCATCCATCCGCTCACTGCCGGGCAGCGGCTGACCCTGCACGCAACCCTGCGGCAACTCGACCGCTACGGCATCGACTTCGGATCGGCGATCGTGCGCTCGGCCGCTCGGGCAGCGGCGAAACCGCAGCCCGTGGGCGCTGCAGCACCGCTCGATCGCCAGTTCGTTCGCGATGTCTTCGAGGGCGATTTCAGGACGGAGTTCATGCACCGGGGCAACCATCCGCTGTTCGATCTGGTCGTCGGTCTCAATCGAACCGTCGGGATATTCAGCGGCATCCTGAACGCCGGTCCGGTGGCACCCGACGGTCAGTGGATTCAGCAGATGCGCGCGCGCGCGCAGGGTCTGCAGGCACGCCTCGACGCCTTTCACGGGGGCGTCCTGAAGGCGCTCGGCATCGATGCCCGCGGGCTCGACGACAAGGCCAGGGCGGCGCTGGCGCAGCGCGCCGGCGACCTGCTCGCCTCGTCGCTCGAGACACGGCTGGCGGCGCGGGGCACGCGGCCGCTGAGCAGCCAGTCGCTGTACGAAGCGTTCCAGGCCCTGAGCAGGGCCGAACGCGCAGCCATCGGCGCGCGGATCAACGCTGCGGTCGCGCCCCACGGTGCAGCCGGCCTTCAGGACCTGCCGCCCGCGGCTGGGCACGGGCCGGGCGCATCGAAGGCATACGTGGTCGAGCGCGGCGACACGCTGTGGACGATCTCGGCGCGCCACCTCGGAGACGGGCGGCGCTATCTCGAGCTGTACCAAGCGAACCGCCCGGTGATCGGCGACAGCCCCGACCGGCTCCGGGCAGGCATGACGCTGCGGATCCCGGACTAGGCCCCGTCGACCGGACCCGCCGCGCGCACGCCCGCCGGCACGCCCGCCGGCAGGCCTGATCCAGGGTTATCCCGAGGTGGGGTCGCTCCCGATTGTGACAGGCGTCTTCGGGGTCGATAGTGCGTCATCGTGCCCCCGGGGCGCGCATGGCCCGCCCGACCGATGCCCAAGCCCCCTTCCCTCGCCCCCCGCCCGCCCGCTTCTGCAGCGTCGGGTCCGGCTGCAGGCGCGGCGCCCGTGCCGACGACCCGGGCCGCGACGGAACTGAGCGCGCAGATCCGGCGGGCGATCGACGGGTTCCAGTCGGGCCGCACGGGCTGGAAGGCGCTGGAGGCGCTTGGGCGACAGGCCGCGTCGATGGCGTCGAAGGGCCTCGGCGACACGGCTGCCGGGCGCGCGCTGCGCGCCGAGGCCGCTCGGATCCCGCAGCTGCAGCGGTCGCTCGGCGACGATACCGGCTGGGATGCGGTCCTGCTGCTGAAGTCGTCGATCCGTGGCGCCCAGGAAGGACGAGTGGGGCATCCCGAGCTCGCCCGGACACTGGAACTGGTGCGGGGCCTGCAGGAGCGCCGTGGCCATCACTGGGAGCCGGGCGCCCGGACCAATCTCGCCCAGCTCGAACACGCAGCGCGCAACCGGACCCTGCCGCTGCTCACCAGCCGTGACGAACGAACCACCCGCGCGCTGCACGATGCCCAGGGGGCTTGGCAGCGCAGCGGCTCGTCCGCCGACCACCAGACGCTGCTGACGCGGCGGACCGAGGCCTCGGCCTTGCTGCGCGACGATCTGGCCGACCCGGCGCGGCGGCCCGGGCTGGAGGCCGCGGTCCGCGCAGCGGACGTGGCGCTCGCCCGCGGCCGCGTCACTCACGCCGAGGACGCCACCCGGCGGGCGCTGGACGCGTTCCGAGAGGCGCCCGACAGCGCGCGGCGCAGCGAGCTGAATCACCGACTCGCCGAGGCACGCTCGGCCCGGCGAGCGGGCGGTCTGCCGGCCGACAGCCCGGTCACGAACGCGGCAGCAAGCGCACTCGCGGTGCTGCCGCCGGCAGGCGCCACACGCCATCGCGATCTCGACCCCGACGGACCGGACGGCCCCCTGGGCGCGACCTACGCAGGCGTGCGCCAGCCCGACGGCTCGCTGCTGCAGACGCGGGTGCGGCTGCGCGAGACCCACCTCGGCGACGGGCGATGGGAGCAAAGCTTCGAGGCCCACGGGGTGACCTGGCGCAGTGCCGACGGCAAGCGCTACAGCGAACGCCCGGGACGGTCTTATGTACTGCGGGCAGCCGACGGCGGACCGCTGGCGACACCCGCCGAGGCAGTGGCGCGCGCCCGCGAGCTGCTGGGCAACGGCGCGATCACCACCCGCAACGCGCCCAGCTCGCAGGCACAGCGTCCGAACCACGAGACCGGTCGCCCCACGGGCGGCGGGTTCGAGTCGCAGCAGGTCGCGCTGCCCGGCGGGGTGGACCGTCTGGGCAATCGCAACCTGTCCGAACTGCGCGGCCTGCTCGACCAATCGGTGGGGCCGGCCGTACAGCGCTACCTCGCAGGCGGCAACAGCCTGATTCGCCTGCGCGGCACCGACGTCGAGAACTACGCGGGCGTGGCGATGAACCTCGCGCCGAACGTGGTGCCGGTCCCGGGGGGCGGACCGCAGGTGCTGTTCGCGGACCGGCCCGCCCAGGCGATTGCCCCGGTGGCGGCCGCACTGCGCCGCGCCGGCGGCGACGCGCCGCAGGTGCGCGCGCTGCCGGTGTTCCTGAGGGTCGACGACACCCGAATGGCCCAGGTACCGCTGTTCCGCGTGGGCGCAGGTGACGGGCGCGAGCGTCTGGTCGATCACGAAGGCCGGACCTATGGGTCGCTCGACGAGTGGAAGCGCAGCAACACGCTCGGGGCGCTCGACGTCTTCGTGCCGCGTGGTGCCCGGATGCAGGGCGCTCAGGGGAAGGTGCTGCTCGACGCCTTCGACAACCGTCGCTTCGACAACGCAGCACTGCCGGTGATCCGCGGCGGGGTGGCGATCGTCGGTGCAGGCGCCGGCGTAGCGGCGATGATCGGCTCCGGGGGCACCGCGGCACCGATCGTCCTGGGCGCGGCCAGCGTGTTCAGCGCGGCCGACGGCAGTGCGCGCCTGCACGATCGCGCCGCACACGGCCAGACGCTGGGCCTGGGCGACGAAACCGCCCGCATGGCGTGGCTCGACGTCGCCGCGGGCGCGCTCGGGGCCGGCGCGATCGGCACCGGCATCGCCGCGGGCGCGCGCGGGGCCGGTGCGATGGGCTCGGCCAGTCGGCTGCTGGGCCGGGCCTCGGACGTCGCCGACCTGCTGCAGCTGGGCGAGGGCGGCCGGCAGTTCGCGCGCGACTACGGGGAGATGAAGCCCGGGGAGCGTGCGGTCGCGGGCGCGCAACTGCTGTTCTGGGGGGCGATGTTCGGTGCGTCGCTCCGCTCGGGGGCGCACTCGCGCTTCGACCTCGATGCGCTGGACCGCTCGATGGCGGCCAGGCCGCCCGGCAGCGACCGCTCGATGACCGCGGTGCTCACCCGCGGCACCGCCGCCGGCGCCGCAGCACCGCGCCCCGCAGCGTCGCCGCCGCCGTCCGGTCGAACCGATGCCACGGCAGCGCCGCCGAGCCTGCCGCAGGCGCAACAGGCCAGTGCCGAGGCCGCGCGAGCCCGCTTCAGTGACCGCGGGTTCGCGAACGCCCTGCATCGGGCAGCGCTGCGCAAGGCCGGCAACGATCCGGGGGCCCTGCAGCAGCTGATCGGCGACCCCGCCCGGATGGCCGCGCTTGCCGACGCCACGGCCGGCAGCCATCTGCGGCAGCAGATGTTCGGCGGCTCCGGCGTTCCTGCGGACCTGCAGCGCCGGTTCGAGCAGGCCGCCGTCAAGTGGGCCACGGCTCAGCGCGGCCCGGCCGCGGCGCACCTGGAGCAGCTCGCGCGCTCCGGCAGCCAGCGCGTGGCGCTGCTGCGCGACGTGGTTGCGCAGCACCTGGGCGGGGGATCTGCACGTCTGGAGCCCGCGATCGCGCGGGAACTCGCCGGCGCCACCGAGCCGCAGCTCAAGGCGCTGCTCTCACCGGTGAACGGCCAGCCGCAGCGCGCAGCGATCCGCCTGATGCAGGACGCGCTGGTGGCGCGCTGGAGCCAGGACTTCGGTCTGGACGGAGCCGGGCGCGGCCGACTCGACCAGGCGGTCGGCGAACGGCTGAAGGGGCTCGACCCGCAGGCGCAGCGCGTCGAACTGGTGAACCTGTCGAGCAGCGACGCCGTCCGTCGAGCATTGGTACGGCAGGCGCAGCGTCCCGCGGCCGCCGAACCCGCCGGGGCGGCGGGTGGGACGCCCGCCGGCCGACCCGAGCGCCCCGTCGCTGCGTCGGCGCCTGCCGCCACGCCGCCGCTCACCGCGATCGCAGCGAACTCGCTCGGCATCGACAGCCGCGCGGCGGTCGGCATCGACAGCCGCGCGGCGGTCGGCGTCAACAGCTGCTTCGCGGGACAGGTCGACGCGGTCGCGCGGGTCCCCGACGTGCAGGCCAGCGCGCGATCGCCGGCAGCGACCGGCCCCCGAACCCTCACCAACGCGTTCGGCTTCACCAATCTGGTCGATGTCGGCGACGTCCGCCCGGGCGACGGGCTGCGATCGATCGAGCGGGTCCCCCCGCTGGACCCGGGCAGCAAGTACATCGGCACGATCCAGTCGGTGCCGGGGCACCCGGTGCGGATCGCCTGGACCCCGGCGGCAAGCGCCACGGTCGATGGGGCGCCCGCGCCGGCACGCGCGGCGCGCGACAGCGACGTGCACGCCGCCCAGGCGCAGCGCTTCTTCGGGCGCACCGGCCCGGACACCGCGGGCTTCGAGATCACCTACCGCGACTCCGGGCCCGTGGTACTGCGCACCGACACCGCGGATCTGAACCGCGAGACGCTGCGGGTCGGCACCCGGGAATTCCCGCCGCTGGCCGCTCGCGCCGGCCGGCCCGGCGCCGACCCGGGTGTCGACCCCGCTCGGATCACCGATCGCGAGGCGGTCCTGGAGCTCGCGCAGTACGTCGCGAAGGCAACCGGCCGCCCGGTGGTCATCGGCGACCCGCCAGCCGATGGCGTGCCCTATCCGGGCGTCCTGTCGCCCCTCGCGCCTGCACGAGCGCCCGACCCGATCGATCCGACACCGGCCTTCGGGCCCGCCCTGGGGTTCAACGCCTTCGGGGTCTCGAACCGGGTGCGCACTGCCGAGGGGATCCGCGCCACCGCCTTCCTGCCGGCGCTGCCGGCGGACGCGAGCTATCAGGGGGTGATCAGCTCGCCGGGCGACGGGCGGATCACGATCGCATGGGAACCGGTGGGCCGCGCCGTCGGGGCAATCCTTCCGGCGCCGGTCCGGGCGCCGGACGCCCGAGGCCAGGCCGAGCGCTTCTTCACGCGCGCCGACCCGCAGCTGGCCGGCACCGCCGAGCGCGCCAGCGTCCTGGCCGGATTCCAGGCCACCTACTCGCGTGACGGCACGGTCGTGCTGGGGATCCGCTCGCCCGAGCTCAACGGGGCGGCCGGACGGATCGGGTTACGCGAGTTCCAGCCCGCGGCCACCGCACCGGGCGGCTCCGGTGCATTCTTCGACGACCCCGCGGCGCTGGGCGAGCTTGCCCGGCTGGTGGCCAACCAGACCCGCCGGACCGTGGTGATCGGCCCCGACGTGTCGCCGTCTCAGCAGCGGCTCATCGGACGCGAATTCGGGCCCGACCCGATTCCCGAGCTCGGCCTGCGCCCGCCGCACGGCACGCTGCGCGATCCGCCGCGATTCGACGAGCCGGTGGATTGGACGCGGCTGCTCGAGGCCAGGACGCCGCGTGACGGACGGGGCGAGATCGCACCGTACCGCATCCCCGCAAACCCCAGGCAGCCGGACGGGCCAACCCGCCAGGTCACGACGTATCCGCCCGGCACGATGCACGACGGCGAGCTGCTGACCCGGGCGACGATGCAGACGATCGAGAATCCGCGCAGCTACGACTCGCCGCGCGCCGCGGCAAGGGCGGCGCGCGCGCTCGACCGCGCCTGGGTCGTGGAGGTCACCCAGGATGGTTCGATCGAACGCGGCCTGGCTTCCCTGCGGCCGGACTGGAACGGCCAGGCGGCAGCGCCGGGGACGGCCTACCTGGGCAACGTCTTCGGCAGCCCCCCGCAACCGGCTGCGGTGATCGGAGCGCGGGAGGACCTGCGCGGTGCGGGCCGACAGGCCGCCCAGGCGGCGCTCGATCTCGGGTTCGGCCGCCTGGGTCAGCAGGCGGTGGTGGGCTACACCACCGGTGCCGGCGCACGCAACCTGTACCACGCGATGGATGCGCCGCGGCAGCGCATCGAGTTCACCGACGTGCGGATCGACCGGAAGGCGCTGGGCGCGGCGCTGGACGAGATCGGCGACGGCCCCTTCCCGATGGCCTCACACCCGCGACTGATGGCGGCGCTGAATGCCCGCGACCCGGACGCCGCGCTCGCCGAGCTCCAGAGCGCCGCCCGGCGGGCTCTGAACGCCCGCGCGGCCGATGGCGCGCTGCAAACGCTGGCCGAGCGGGGCCCGGACGGCAAGACCCGACTGCCGCTGCGCATCGACACAGCCGCCCGGGAAGTGCTCGAACTGCCCGACGGCATCGTGCGCTACGACTTCCGGTTCAGCCGGCCGCCCGCGCTGGACCAGGTGAATCCGAGGCAGCCGCTGCCCGAGCGGTGGGGCGAGGCCGACGCCCTGCAGGTTCCGGTCACCGGGGTGCGCACCGCCGGCGCAGGCCCGGATGCCCCGGCGCGCTCGGACACCCAGTACTGGCCACCGGCACCCGGCGGCACGACCGGGCTCGCCCGGATGTCGGAGCTCGAGCTCGCCAAGCAAGTGGACGAGGCGCGCACGCTGCTGGCGGCGGGCGTCGACCCATCGCCCTGGGGACTGGGCATCCGTGCCTGGCAGCGCCTGCCCGACGGCCGCTTCGACGTGGCCGTCCAGCATGTCCCCGGCGAGGCACTGTCGACCCTGGCCCTGCCCCCCGACCGGCTGCGCGAGATCGGTCGGCAACTCGAGGAGCGGATCGCGTCGCTGCGCGAACGCGGGCTGCACCCCACCGACGTCAAGCCCGAGCACGTGCTGGTCACGCGCAGCCGCGACGGCGCGATCGACTCTGTCCGGCTGATCGACCCGTACCTGTTCGACGTGCGTCACGCCCAGGGGTGGGATGCGCAGACCGATCCGATGCTCGGCGCGCTGCGGGCCGGCCGTCATCCGGCACCCCCGCCGGCACAACCGGTCGAGCGGCCCGGCGCCTCCCCAACGCACGCCGACCCGGGCGGCCTGCCGCGCCTGCTCGGGTCGCAGGATCACCGGACCGTGGTCTCCGGCCCACCGCCCGGGCGTGACGGCTCGCTCAGGCCGGTCAACGTCCGTGACGTCGATCTCTGGCGTCCGGGCGGTCTGACCGAGACCCAGGCACGCGCCCTGGCCCTGGACAACATCGCCGCGAATCCGCGTTCGTACGGACCGCAGGACGTCGGGCGCCTCACCGAGCTGTTCCAAACCCAGGGCCACGTCGTGCGGGTGACCCAACGGGCTCAGCACGGCCCGATCGGCCCGCCACGCGAAGGATCCGCCGCCGCGGTCGTCACGCCCCACTACAACGGCCAAGCCCGGCAGGCCGGTGTCGCATACCTGTCCAACGTCTATGCGTTCAAGGTTCCCGGGGCCGGCGAGACGGTGACCCGGGCGGCGATCGACATCGCCCGCGGCCTGGGTCAGGACCTCGTGGGGTACACGACCGGGGTGGGCGCCCGCAACCTCTACCGGGGCCTGGACGCCCCTGGGCAACGCATCGACTTCCCTCAGGTCCGGATGCCGGAACCCGAGGCGCTGCGCACGGAACTCGATCGCACGCTGACCGATGCCGCCGGGCGCGCCGTACCCGTCTATCCGCCGGACGCCCTGCCGCTGCTGCGCCGGGCGCTCGACGGCCCCGACGCCCGGGCGGCCCTGCAGGACCTCGCGCAGTCGGCGCGTGCAGCCCTGAACGCGCGCAGCGCCGACGGGTCGCTCGCGGCGCTGCCGGCACCCGGCGATGCCGGGGCGGCGCCCGCCGGGATTGGCCGCCCGCAGTGGGACGCCGCGCGCGAGGTGCTCCAGCTGCCGGACGGGCTGGTGCGATATGACTTCCGGTACCGGCTCGCGCCGGACGGGAGCGCAGATGCCGCGCCGCCCGCCCCGCCCACTCCAACCCCGGCCGGGCCCGTCCCGCCGGATCGACCCCGGCCGGTGTCCGGGACGATGCCGGAGCCGGCGCGGCAGGCGCCCGCCCCGTCGGTGGCGGCCACGCCGCGCGACGAGCCGATCGATCCCTGGCGCGCGACTGCAGGCGTCGGTACACCGCGACGCCCGGGTGTGCCCCACGAGCCGACCCCGGACTTCGACCGACTGCGCTGGGCGGATCTCGATCCGTTCTCGCCCGAGACGCTGCGGGTGACCGGGGACCTCGGCTACCGCCTGGGCACCGGGGCGCTTGGAGCCGGCTACCGCCAGCACGTGGAACGGCCGATCCAGGCGGCCGGGCGCCACGTGCAGCAGGCCTGGCAAGACCGGGTGCAGACGCCCGTCGCCGCGGCGCTGGAGGCACGCGTCGTGCGGCCGGTTCTGGAGACGCCGTTCGCCCGGCAGCTCGAGCATTCGCTCACGCAGTGGAGCGGGCGGGCCGACGCGGCACGGGCCTCGCTCGCCGAGGGCGCTGCTCGGATGGTCGCGCCGCTCGATGCGATGGTCCGGGACCAGCTGCGCGCCCACCCGGGCGTGGCACACGGCCTGGAGTCCACGCAGGGCGCCCTGCGGCAAGGGTGGGAACGGGCGGGCGCGGCCACCGTCGCCTCGCTGCAGACGACCGCCAAGACGCTGAAGGCCTCGATGTGGGTCGCCGGCTCGGCGACGCTCGCGCTGCTCGCCAACGCGTCGGTGCAGGGGACTCTGCGCACCGGCGAGGCGACCGCCGGCGACCCGTCGATGCCTCCCGAGGCGAAGGCGGCGTCCCGGGCGCTGAACCTGCCGAGGGGGCTGCGGTTCACCTATCTGTATGCCCCGATCCCCGGCCTGGAGCACCTCGGCGGGCGTGCGATCGTGGCGCTCGGCGTGACCGGCGGTGCAGTGCTGCCGCCGGCCACCGGGCCCGGCCAGAGCGGGGTTGCGCAGCCGTGGGCGGGCATCAACACCCGCACCGGCGGATTCACCGCCACCACCACCGCCGTTGCGACCGGTCCGCTGGCCGTGCTGGGCTTCAATGTCGGGACGCCCAATCTGAACCAGGGCATGCAGTGGAATGCCGCACTGGGGCGTGCGGGCCTGAACCTGCCGCGTCTGGACGTGGGCGGGTCTCGCCCGGGCGGCCACGCCGCGGACCTGAGCGGCGTGCTGTCGCTCGACTGGGCGAGCATGGGCACGACCGCAACCGTCAATGTCTGGGACCGGTCGCTGGTCGTCGGGCGCTACCGGGATCCGGTGTCCGTCAAGGCGGTGACCGGCACGGCAGGAACGCGACTGAACCCGCTGCAGGAAGGCATCGTCAGCCAGATCGAGCCGGTCGTGCCGATCACCGGCTCCACCACGTTCGATCCGACTGCCCCCGATGCGCAGGCGCTCCGCCAATGGCTCGAGCAGCGGGGACTCGGGGAGCGGCAGCCCTAGCACCATGGCCAGGCACCAGGGTCTGGGCGGCGACACCGCCCGCCAGCACCTCGGCTCCGCCCCAGCTGGGCGAGCCGCCGATCGTTCGATGTCATTCCGGGACGGCACGCCCCACCCGATCTGAATACGGAGTTCAACCATGTCGATCCCAGGCTCTCTCGGCGTCGCTGCGGTCGCGCCCCACGGTGCAGCCGGCCTTCAGGACCTGCCGCCCGCGGCTGGGCACGGGCCGGGCGCATCGAAGGCATACGTGGTCGAGCGCGGCGACACGCTGTGGACGATCTCCGCGCGCCACCTCGGAGACGGGCGGCGCTATCTCGAGCTGTACGAAGCGAACCGCCCGGTGATCGGCGACAGCCCCGACCGGCTCCGGGCAGGCATGACGCTGCGGATCCCGGACTCGGCCCCGTCGACCGGACCCGCCGCGCGCACGCCCGCCGGCACGCCCGCCGACACCTTGCCCGTGCCGGCCCCGGCCACGGCGCCCGCCGGACCGGCGAACGCCTCCCCTGCGGGATCGACCCCGCCGCCCGCGCCGTCGGCGCCGCCACCGGCCCGCCCGACTCCGTCGGTGGCGCCGTCCGGTCCGGCAGCCGTCGGCGACACCGCGGCATTCGGGGTCACGCTGCGGTCGTTCGTGTCGCCCTCGGGCAGCGGTGCCAATACCTCGGTGACGGGCCAGACCTTCCTCGGCGCCACCCTGCGCGAAGGCGAGGGCAAGATGCCGGCCGGCTGGGCGGGCGTACCCGCGAAGCCCTACCGCGAGGCGTTCGTCGGAGCGTCGATCGGCGGGGTGGCGTTCGACCCGGCCACCCGGGCCTTCGACGTGCTCAACCCACGGGCAGTGGCGGGCTACGCCACCGGTGACGGACGCAGCAACCTGATCCTGCAGGGGTGGCGCGCGCTGGAGCCGGACACCGCCGGCCGTTACCCGATCGGCGCTCAGGCGAGCTGGGCGCGGCTCGACGATCGGGGCCGGCCGCAGGTCCGCGCGGACGCGCAGATCGCCTCGCCGCCGCCGGGCGCGGGCGCGACGCCGAAATGGTCGGGCCGGACTGACCTGTTCGTGCCGCTCGACGACACGGTGGCGGGCAACCACGTGCGGCTGCGCGCGGCGGGATCGCACACCGGTCTGCCCGGACAGGCGACCAGCGTCGCGGTCAGCGCGACGCTGAACACCCCGCCCAACCCGGGCAATTTCCCGGCAGGCAAGCCGGACGCCGAGTTCAAGCCGCATCTGGATGTCACGGTGGCGCGTACCGCCGCACCGGCGCTTGGCGACCCCGGCCGCACCAGCAACCGGATCGCGGTCACCGGCGGCGCCTTGAGCCCCCGGACCGTGGCCACCGCCACCGTCTCGCACACCCAGACCGCGGGCGTCGCCACGACCCAGCTCGGGGTGGCTGCCCTGCAGCGGCTCGGCCGCGACGACATCGGTCAGCCGCCAACCTCGGTCACCGCGGGCGGCATCGATCCGATCCACATGCCCACCGGCAGCTACCCGGCCGGCGCACGCGGCCAGAACACCAGCGCCTACCTCCTGGGCACGGTCACGCTGGCCGACGCCGGCATCACCCCGATCCCCGGGGCCTTTCCGGGCCGGGATCGAGTCGTGGCAGGTGTCGTGCACACGACGAGTCATGGCCGGGTCGCCAGCGTGTACGCGCAGGTCACCGCGGATCTGACGACCTACGCGGATGGCGCCTCGCCCGAGGGCGGTCGCGCCCGCGTCGACGCCGGTGCTCACATCCGCGTCGCCGAGGACCTCCCGCTGACGCTGCACCTCGGCGCGGGCGTCGGCGGCGGCGGCAGCTCGGTGCAGGGCGGGGTCAACCTGATGATCGACCCCAACACCTCGATGGGTGCCGGTGTGCGCTACACGCTCGACTCGGGCGAACTGCAGCCCTACGCGCAGATCCGCATCCGGCTGTGAACGGGCGCGAGCGCCCCGACCCGTCCGGTGCACCGCGCCGACGGGTTCGTGGAACGGGTGAAGTACGTCACGTCGACTGACCGCGGTTCGGGTCAGCATGCGGTGCAGCCGTGCCCGAGCGCGGCGCCGCACCGACCACGACGCCAATCCGCATGCCCCAGACCCGCGCCGCTTCGTCTCACGCAGCCGCACCAACCCCGGTCCCGCGCCCCGCTCGGCCGGGGCCGCCGCAGCGGCTGCGGCCGATTCCAGAGGCACACCGGACCGGTGCAGCCGGCTGCGCGGTGTCCGGGCTCGAGGCGCTCGGTCAGTGGTTCGCCGGCCTGGACCCGACCTGCGGCCGGATCGTCTGGTGTTCGGACGCGCTGACCCGGGCGTACCCGCAGTGGGTCGCCGATGCACGCTTCACGACCCTGGCGGCGGCGTTCTGCGGTCTTGAGTCTCTGCTCGATCGGCACCCCTCGACGACGCTGCGGCACGATCCCGGCAACCCGGTGACCGAGACGGTGGTGACCGCACCCGACGGGCGGCCACTGCGGATCCAGGCGGCCCAGGGCGCCGACGGTCGGCTGCACCTGCGGCTGTCCGACCTGTGGGCCGACGGCGAGTCGGCCACCCGCCACCTGAGCGATCGTGAGCGCCTGCTGTTCGTGTCGCGATCGATGTCAGTCGGTGAGATGGCCTCGATCCTGGCGCACGAACTGAACCAGCCGATCGGCGCGATCGTGAACCTGCTGCGCGGGATCGCGCTGCGCATCGATCGCGGCGCCATCGATCCCGACGCACTTCGTCCGGCGGTGGCGCAGGGGATCGAGCAGGCGCTGTTTGCGGCCGGCATCCTCGCGCGGGTGCGCGAATACGTCGAGCCCCGCCAGCCCAGGCAGGAGCCGATCGCGCTGCCGGGGCTGGTCGGTGCAGCCATCGCGCTGCTCGACTGGGAGATCCGGCGCGACGCGATTGCGGTCACCCTGGTGGACCGCACCGGTCCGCACGACTGCATCGTGGCGGGCGACCCGGTGATGCTGCAGCAGGTGGTCGTGAACCTTGCGCGCAATGCGATCGAGGCGATGCGCGGTGCACCGCCCCCGCGGCGCACCCTGGAGGTGAGCACCGTGCTCGACGACGACATGGCAGTCGTGACGATCGCCGACCGCGGCTGCGGGATCGAGCCGCAGGCCGAGGCGCGTCTGTTCACCCCGTTCTTCACCACCAAACCCGACGGCACCGGGCTGGGGCTGCACGTCTGTCGCTCGATCGTCGAGCTGCACCAGGGGCGGCTCTGGTTCGACACGCGCGAGGATCCGGGCTGCACGGTCTGCGTCGCCCTGCCGACGCTCGGCGCGCCAGCGAGCCCGAGGACGCCCCGATGAACCGCACCATCGTGCTGGTGGACGACAACCACGCGTTCCGTCAGTCGACCACCTGGTTGCTGGGTGGGTTGGGCTACGACGTCCGCGAGTTCGAATCGGCCGCCGCACTGCTCTCGGAACTGGCGTCGATGCAGGCCTGCCTGGGGCCCGCCTGCGTGCTGCTGGACGTGCGCATGCCCGGGATCGATGGCCTTCAGCTACACGATGGGCTGCTCGCCCGGGGGGCCGACTGGCCCGTGGTCTACATCACCGGGCACGGCGACGTGCCGCTGGCGGTGGCCGCGATGCGCAAGGGCGCGTTCAGCTTTCTCGAGAAACCATTCCGGGACTCGGCGCTCGAGCAGACCCTCGCGCAGGCCTTCGAGCAGGTCTGCACGAACCGACCCGCCCCGGGCGCCGCGGGCCCGCGCGAGGCGGTGCCGATGCTGCCGCCACCCACCGGTGCCGCGCCCGCCGACGCTCGAGCGGCCCAAACGATGACCGGCGTGCGGCTGACCGCGCGCGAACGACAGGTGCTCGATCTGGTGGTCCAGGGCAAGCTGAACAAGACGATCGCCGATCTCCTGGGCATCAGCATCAAGACCGTGGAACTGCACCGCTCGAACATGATGCACAAGCTCGGGGTCCGCTCGATCACCGAGCTGATGCATCGGGTGCTGGGCGCCAGGGAACTCCGCGGATGAATGCCGCCCACGCGCTCGCGCCGCGTCTGCCGCGGGTATCCGAGCTGCACGCGCGGGCCTGCTCGCATCTGCTCGCTCTGCTGGCCAGTGCACGCCTGTCCGCGCAGACCGTGGCAGCGGGCGGCTCCCGGGCCCGGCGATGGCGGATCCTGCTGGACTCCGATCACGGTCCTCTGGGGTTCGAGCCGCTGCACGGTGGCGGGCGGCCGGTGGCGGTGACGACGCACGACGGCAGGCCGGATCTGAGCGCCGCCGGCGACGCCCTTGGAGCCAGCGAGGCGCTGATCGCATCGATCGAGCACGCTTTGGGAACGCCACTGCGGCCGGGTGCGCTGCGCGTCGATGCCGGCAACACCCGGGACAGCGCCACGATCCGCGTCAAGGTCGCCGCTGACGGCGGCGACTGCGCGATCCTGAGCGTCTCGCCGGAGCAGGTGCGCACGCTGCCGCCCCCCCGGTGGCGGGCCCCGCCCCGCGATCTGCTCGCGCTGGCGGTCTGCTGCCGGATCGGGATCGGCGGCTGCGCGCTCGGTACCGACCGGATCCCCGGCATCGGACCGGGCGACCTGCTGCTGCTGACCCGCCCGATCGGCACGCGCTGGGCGGTGCAGGTCCGGACTTCCGACGGCCGGACGCGCCCGGCGACCCTGCACCCTGCGCGCGCGACTCTGCACTTCCACCCCGAGGAGCCTGCCCGCATGGATCCCCTGCACGCCACCGGCACCACCGAGGCCGCGGTCAGCGACCGCTCGGCCTGGTCCCGGATCGTCACCGACCTTCGTTTCGAACTGCCGGCCGTCCACCTGCCGCTCGGTGCAGTCGCAGGCCTGCAGCCAGGTGCCGTCGTGAGGATCGCCGGCTCAATCGGTACCCTGCCGGTCGAGGTCCTGGCCGGCGACCGCGCGATCGCTCGCGGCGAACTGGTAACGATCGGCGACGGCTACGGCGTGCGGGTGATCGAACGCCTGATCGACGGCCCGTGAGGCCCCGTCCACACACGACATCGGCGCGGCGCCCTTCGACATGGACCTGAGCGCGTTCACCCCTGCCAGCGCACTGATCACGGTGATCCTGCTGGCGATCGCCCCCTTCTTTGCGGTGATGGTGACGTCGTTCACGAAGCTGGTGGTGGTCCTGAGCCTGCTGCGCAACGCGCTCGGCCTGCCGCAGACCCCGCCGAACGTCGTCATCAACGGACTCGCGCTGGTGCTGACGATCTACGTGATGATTCCGGTCGGCATGGAGATCGGGCAGCGCTGGCAGGCATCGGGTCAGACGCTCGCCGGCGCGAGCCGCGACACGCAACGGATGGTCGCCGCGATCGACGCGGTCAAGGAGCCGCTGCGCGAATTCCTCGTCAAGCATGCGGCCCCGCGCGAACGCGTGTTCTTCCTGAAGACCGCGCAGCGGATGGTCGGCGAGCAGCTGGCCGCCTCGATCGGCGACAATGACTTCGTGGTGGTGATCCCGGCGTTCGTGGTCAGCGAGCTGTCCACGGCGTTCCAGATCGGCTTCCTGATCTTCCTGCCGTTCCTGGTGAT
>Ga0169931_10005947_pt1 | contig 18514 bp, 17 predicted proteins | sample Kivu_15m_20L_FD_129675 | JGI IMG/M metagenome (GOLD analysis project Ga0169931, IMG submission 129675) | Freshwater microbial communities from Lake Kivu, Western Province, Rwanda to study Microbial Dark Matter (Phase II) - Kivu_15m_20L... | ecosystem: Environmental > Aquatic > Freshwater > Lake... | reverse complement strand
GATTTGATTATTGAAATCTTTATATTTCAAACATTTAATTATATTTCAGCTTAATTTCTGATATTTAGTTTATTATAAGAAAATTAAATTACTCAAATTTTTACTTTTAGATGAAATTATTCATCTTCTTTTTTAAATATAGATTTTATTATTTCAGTTAAATGATGTTTTTTTCATATTCCTTTTTTAAATTTATTTATAAGATACTTTGTACTTTCTTGCTAGCTTATCTTTTTTTCTTTAGCATTAAAAATTATGATTTTTTACTTTAAGGATTTAAGGGTGATAGATAATGCAACAATACTTTATTGATTCACTGATAACTGCTTTATATTTCAGATCAATTCTTTATATAAAATTTAAGGAGATCCAAAGGCTGCTTCTTGAAAAGGATTATTCTCAATTGATTATTGATCTATAATTAACTAATAAGATTTTCCACATTATTTATGTAAAAAAATCATCTCAATTGCTGTCTATGTTCTCATTCTCATGAAAAGCGTGAAATATTAAAGCTCAAGGCTACTTTATTAACAGAAAAATAAAAATTTACATTGATATTGAAGATTCCTCCATTGTTTTCAACACAATATAAATAATAAATATTCTTATTAATATATTTTATACTATTCATATTACTATCATTATTCCATATTTTAATAACACACGTATTATTTTTCTTAATTGCAATTGATAATCCAAGTGCCTCGGTGTCGTGGACTAATTCATCGGAAACCATTAATGTGGCAAGGTCTCCCCATAATTCATCTGCCATACTGTCGATTATTTTAAAAGACCAACATCCACCTTTCATATTAACTGGGTCTTCCCAAATTGGGAGCACTTTATCCTTCATTATGAAAAAATTTCTGGAAGTTACTCCCCCAATACTATCCCAATTATTAAATAGTTTCCAAAATGAAATACCATCATTAATTTCATATATTTTTCTATATCCATCAATTGTCCAATTATCTTTTGTATGATGATACCATACATTCCATTTATTGGCTGTAGTTTGTTGAGATTCCATTTAATATAATAAATAAATATTGTTTTAAATTAAATTATATAGTATTATAATATATGACCACACAATTTGGCAATCAAAAATATGCAATGGGAGATATTAATATAAATGTGACTGGTATTGAAAATACCGATTTTAACTATAGCAATGTATCGCATCTTATCAATGCGATTGTAACTACTAGTCCATCGCTTGTGAATTTAACATTAGAAAATTTAGATTTAAATGATATAACAAATACATTGTATACATTAAAGTATTTCAGTAATTTATCATCAAGTAAATTTAGCCTTACTAATTTTTTAAAAAATCACAAAGACAAGAAAGATGAACTTGCAAAAATACCTAAATCAAAAGACATTGTGGAATCATTACTGCTATTAGATGATGTGAAGTCATTTCCAAATTTAACAACTGTTTCATTTAATTCGACAACTGTATCATTTGACTTTCTTAATCAAATTTTTAAAAAATTAGGACACGACCTAACAATGCTCGATTTATCAAATATGACGTTTACTGAGAATATAAATAGTAAAAAAATATTGGATTTAATAGATACATTAGTAGCATTAAAAAATATAACCTCTCATATTGAAATATTGAAATTAAATTGCACTAATATAACGGACCCTCAACTGTTTTATTTATTTTTAGAAGGAGCGAAAGATTTAAAAGAATTATGGTATAGACAATCAAATAAACCAGATTTTAGTACATTACAAAATAATAAATTAACTCCTTTACCAAATTTAAAAAAAATTTATTTCTCAAATGTATATCCGTATAACATAGGTGGTTCTACTGTATATACAATTCCGCAAACTACATTGCATTCTATATTAAATCAGTGTGTTGCATTAGAAGAATTATATTTATCAAATAATGATTTATCATCCTATATAACATCATCTTCGACTAAAATACCGGCATTAACTATTTCATTATCAACATTAACTCATTTATATTTGGATAATACAAATATAAGTGCTAATTATTTAATATACTTATTAGAAAAAACACCAAATGTAACAACTTTAAGTTTGAATTCATCGAATGATGGTAATATTATTACAGATGAATATATTATACAAATCGCACCCGCTATTACTAAATTAAAATTAACAGAATTACATTTTAATATTATAGGTATACCCGATTTAGATAATTTAATTGATAATATTATTAAACCAATTGGATCATTAACCATACTAGAATTACCATTTATTAAAGACTATAATTATGGTAAGATGGCGTTCCGTAAATATAAAAAGGTTATTTTATATGATAATCTAACTATCAAAGCTATAATAAACGGAACTGGAGATTATAGTAAGTTAACCCCAAAACAGAAAATGAATGAACTTGATATTATGAGTGAAGATAACGGTAATATTAAATCACAATTAAATGAATTATTTTCGGAAAATGGTGGAGATTCAGGTAGTGGAGATTCAGGTAGTGGAGATTCAGGTAGTGGAGATTCAGGTAGCAGTTCAAATAAAACATTAGTGATTATTGCAATAATTATTGGAATTATATTATTTACATTAGTCGGGGGCTATTTTATATTTAAATTCATTTAACTAATTATTAAAAAATGTAAATCGTCTATATTACTAAACATTAAATAAAATGAAACGATTATATTATTTTCAAACTCAGTAAAATAATAAACTAAAATAACATTATCATATCCAAAATAAAAATTTAATTGAGTTTTAATTTGAAAAATTAAAAAACCATCAATTATATTATATCGTAATGATTTTGGATATATCATATCAATAATATGATATTTATATTCACGAATATGAATATGTTCATTATAATTTATTTTATATTCACAAAAATTATTAAGTAAAATTTCAAAATTCATTGTTTTTATTTCTTCATTTATTTTTAATATTATATTAGAATGTATATCTCTTTGTATATTTTTATTATGGACAAGTCTTCTTAATTCACTCATAATAATTATTATGAGGATATTAATTTTATATTATTTTATTAATTGTGCGCGTCGTAATAGGCAAGTGCGCACTTGCCTATTAGCGAACATAACTGGTTGCGATAAATGAAAAGTGCGGGACGCACTTTTCAATTACGACAACCACAATTTATTAATTTATTATATTTTTAATATTGGTTTAATATTATCATAATTATCATCATCACAATGAATTAATAATAATTCATCTTGTGAATTATATAAACACGTAGGTCCACCTCTACAATTAAGATGGCACTTACAATCAGCGTGGTGGGTACATTTAAGACCATAAAACGGGTAATATAGAGGACGACATTTACAGTGTCGAGTGTAATCAAAACTACAATAAATACACACTCGACAATTAGCCATTATATCGTGTTCACTATAATTATTTCTTTCTAACTCTATTTTTAATCCATCTATTGTATCAAGTAAAGCATATACATCATTATAATAATTGCCAGAGTCAATGTAATCCCCTAATTTAGGGTCCCAGTCCAACTTATTATATGTGGTTGTCGTAATTGAAAAGTGCGGACCGCACTTTTCATTTATCGCAACCAGTTATGTTCGCTAATAGGCAAGTGCGCACTTGCCTATTACGACGCGCACATATGCTGACATTACAATAATTGAGAAATAATTTGGGACATTATGGGTAAAAGAAATAGAATATTATTATTATTATTATTTAGGACAATCCCTAAAGACGCCCATATTATTACCATACTCATATATATATTTTTAATAAAAAATGGGACGACTGTTAATATTGCTAATACTATATATTTGAGAATATTAACACTTACATATTTTTTCAATAAAATAGATATATTTAATAAACTAGCAATAACAGCCCAAGTTGCATAAATTGTAAAGGTGATTCGTATAATATTATCGTTTAATTGCGATACTATATATATTAAAGTCGATGCAAGTGCAACTAAAATAATACTAGATATTAATTCACTCTTACCCCATACTTGAATCCACAAAGCATTTAATACCGCGGATATGGCATAGGGTAGCATTATATTATTGAATTGTTCGGGATATTTGTAAGTGCAGTATATCAACATACCATATATACCACCCCATATGCTAAAAGTTAACGGGGCAGGGGTAAAGGGTAGTTTATAATCATCACTAATATTTTTTATATTGTTAAAACTATTTGATATAATAGTTAATATGGTTATGATAAGTGGGAGATTCATTAATTTCATTGATAAAAAAATTGATAGGAGAATTGGATTTTAAAAAAATTGATTAAAAAAAATTAAAAATATATAAACCTACATTATAATATATATACAATGAAATTCACCCAGCAAGACCTTAGAAGTTTGGAACGTTTATATTTCAAACAACCAAACATTTTATATGACCATCTTTTCAGTTCTTATCATCAATTGATTGAGGAAATTATTCCTCATAGTCTTATGAGAGAAAATAACTATTTTTACGAGAAAGTGGAACAAAATACAATTTATCTTCACGGGTTTAAATGTTCAAATATTCGTTTTAAACCACCAACCAGTCCATCGGGAAATGATTTATTGTCGCCAAGAGAAGCAAGGAAAAAACATCTTAAATATTTTGGTACAATTATGGCTGATGTTCAGCAATTTGTAGAAAAAGAAGATATGGTAACTGGAATGAAAACTGTTACTGATGTTGGAGAATTAGAAAAAGATGTTGCCATTGGCAGCATCCCTATTATGGTTAAATCAAAATATTGTACAACCAATATTAAGAATAATCTTCTTGGTGAGTGTAAATATGAACCAGGAGGTTATTTCATTGTCAATGGGCAAGAAAAGGTTGTAATGTCAATGGAGAAAATGGTTGATAATAAGATTTTAGTTTTCGGCAAGCACGACCCATCTGCATTTATGGGTAAGGCATTTATTGCTCATATTAATTCGCGTGTCGATGATTGGTCAGATAACTTGCAAATCATTAACATCAAATTTAATAAAATGGGGAATATGCTTTTGTCCAATTCACAATTTGCCGATATCCCTCTCTTTATTATTATGCGTGCGATGGGGTTAGAATCTGATATGGATATTATTGCCAATATTACTTATGACTTGGAAGATGTTGAAATGCTTAATATGCTTCGTCCATCTATTGCCCTCTGTGTTGATGAGAATGGGGTTGTTATTAAAACAAAAGAAGAAGCAGTTAATTATCTTATCACCAAGTTAAAGAGAAATAAGAGAATTTCAGCATCAGACCCACAAGTTGCAAATATTCAAAAAAGAATGTATTTGGAAAAGATTTTGAGAAAAGATCTTCTTCCTCATCTTGGGGATGACATTACGAAAAAGATTCGTTTTCTCGGTTTGATGGCGAACAAGATGTTGCAAGTTTTTCTTAATCGTCGTATTCCGGATGACCGTGATGGTTTTGAAAATAAACGTATTGAAACACCTGGTATTCTTATTGGTCAACTTGTTAGACAAAATTGGAAAAAGACCCTTAATGAAACTGGTAAAAATTTTAAGCGTAAAAATCAATCTGATGAAAAACCAATTCAAGTTGCCAATCAACTGCGTCCAACTATTATCGAGCAAGGTATAAAGACAGCGATGGCAACCGGTATTTGGGGTATGAATCGCACCAAGAAAGGTGTCGCTCAATCATTGCAACGTATTTCTTGGATTTTGGCGCTGTCAAATCTTCGGCGTATTTTGTCTCCATCTTTGGATGCATCTACATCTAATGTGGTGTCAATTCGTCATGTGAATAATATTTCATATGGTTTCATTTGTCCAACTCAAACTCCTGAAGGTAAGAAAATTGGTATCGTCAAGAGTCTTGCAATGATGAGTTGTATTACAAATATGAACACAGCACAACGTGATATCATCGATACTATTCTCGATGAATTCAAGAACTTTAAGCATCCTTATGAAATCAATCCAATTGAAATGACTGAATGGTGTAAGATTATGGTTAATGGTGATTGGATTGGATGCACCAAGAGTGTGGTACCACTGTATGAACTCTTTAAAGAAAAGAAATTTAATGGAGTTCTTGATAGGACCACCTCTATTTGTATGGATTTTGAGGACAAAGAATTGAAGATTTATTATGATGCTGGTCGACTAGTTCGTCCTCTTATGAATGTTAAGAAGAATGATGTTCTTCTTACTAAAGAAATCTTGGACGAAGCAAAAGAACTAGTACGAACTGAGCCAATTAAGGGTTGGAATAAACTTTTGTCTAAACATCCAGAAATTATTTCATATGAAGATATTGAAAGTGCTAAATATATTATGTTGGCATCTGATTTTAATTATTTGTATGATAATATGGTAAATGCAAAGACCAAACCAACTGATGATAGCATTAATAGATATGGTAATAATAGATATGTTCGCTATACTCATATGGAGTTTAATAGATGGACAATGTTAGGTGAAATTTCTTGTGGTATCCCATTTATTAATCATAATTTCGGTACCAAGAATATCGTTAACTTTTCGCAAGCCAAACAAAGTATTGGTTTGTATCTGACAAATTATAAGGACCGTATGGATATCAGTCAAGTGTTATTCCATCCACAGCGTCCAATTGTCGCTACTGAGGCGATGCAATATAATAATATGCTCAATCTGCCAGCTGGTGAGAATGCAATTGTGGCGATTATGAGTTATACGGGGTTAAAAATTGTAGCCCGTGTCTGATAGGAAAAAGTATCAGGCAAGTCCGCGGCATTGCGGGCAACACTTTCAAATTGCGGGGAAATCCTGAGTATCATATTACCACTCTTATGGTGTAAATCATAAGAGGAACACGGTTAATTGCCGTTCCCAAGGGTAAAAAGATATGATACGTATTAATGCGTTAATGCTTTGCATAAATGCATAAATTTAAGGACAATCCGCAGCCAAGCATCCATTTTATGATTAACTCGTGAAATGGTTGAAGGTTCAACGACTAGATGGAAGTGGGGGGGTTTAGGCAAACGCATAAATCCTCTTAAGGTATAGTCTAATCCCATTCGTAAGAATGTCAATGCTTAGCGGTTTATTACCCAATGTTTAAATTTATGCGAATACATAAATTTAGGTATAAATTGCGAACCATTGAAGCCATTTATTCGCTTGCAAATCATACATGCGAATTAATAAGAATAGTATTAAATAACTATTCGAGGCTGGTATAAATGACAATCAAGAAGACAGTTTAATCTTTAATCAGAGTGCTATTGACCGTGGTATTTTCCGTGTTAATAGTATGAAGAAATATCATAGTGAAATTCAAAAGAATCCATCAACATCTCAAGATGATATTTTTATGAAACCAGACCGAAACAAGGTTACTGGTATGAAACAAGGTAATTATGATAAATTGAATGAAAAAGGTTATGTGCCAGAAGAAACTGAAATTTATGATGAGGATATTATTGTTGGTAAAGTTTCGCCCATCCAACCAACGGGCAATAATAACAAAGTTTATAAAGATAGTAGTGAAATTTTCCGCAGTAATGTAAATGGTGTTATTGATAGAGTCCATACAAACATTTACAATAGTGATGGATATGAACAATATAATGTTAGAGTTCGTATGGAACGTATTCCAATGATTGGTGACAAATTTGCGTCAGCATATGGCCAGAAAGGTACTCTGGGTATCGCACTACCACAAAAGGATATGCCATTTACCGAGGAAGGTATGATTCCAGACCTCATTATGAATCCTCACGCGATTCCATCTCGTATGACTGTCGCACAGCTCGTCGAGGCGGTATCTGCAAAGATTGGTGCAATTGACGGCAAGTTTATGGATGGGACTCCATTTATGGAATATAATATCAGAGACTTGACCAATATACTTAAAAAGTTAGTCTATTCGCCTTATGGGACTGAAACAATGTATTGTGGTATTACAGGTCGCAAAATTGAAGCAGAAATATTTATCGGTCCAACATATTATATGAGATTGAAGCATATGACGCTCGATAAAGTACATTGTCTTACTATGGACCACGAAGTACTAACAGATAAAGGCTGGAAACAATATAACTATATCGATGAACACGATGCTCTTTATACAATTGATATGAATACGATGGAAACATCATATAAGAAACCAATTAAGAATCACTTTTATGAAATCAGTGAAACTGGAAATTACTATCATATATCGAATGAACATATTGATACTATTGTTACAATGGAACATAGATTCCCTTATAAATATGATGATGGTACAATGAATATCACTAGTTTGAATATGATTGATTTTACACGTAATGTCTATTTTATGAAATCAGTACACTGTGATAATATGGTAGAATGGTTTCAAGTATTACCAAGTGATATTAATATTGTGGAAATGAAACAAAATGTATTCTGTTTCACAATGCCAAATGAAACATTTTATGTTAGAAGAAATGGATTAGAATACTGGACTGGTAACAGTCGCAGTACAGGTCCACGTCAAGCTCTTACACGACAACCAATGGAAGGTCGCTCAAAGGGTGGTGGTTTAAGGATAGGTAAACACATCTTGCCTATAAGAGTCCGCAGGCAACTGTAGGGCTAGTCATCGTCATGGATGGCTACACTTTCAAATTGCGGGAACAACCAGTTTTCGCGTGCAGAGAATATGTGGTGTGCGCAATTCAAAAGTGCGGAACGCACTTTTGAGTTGTCGCAACCATCTTTGGTTGGAGGACAAGGAATCCGCACTTATAAATCGGAGATTTTATTGTCCTCAACACATATTCTCTGCACGCGAAATCGACAGTAGTGGATAAGGTCTGTGATACCAAATCAGTAGAGAAATCTATTGATGGCTTATGTTAACAGCATAAGGTATGGTAAAAAGTCACAGAATATGGTCAATCCGCAGCCAAGTTCCTAACCGCGTTATGATAGCGTATGGAAAAGGTTCAACGACTAGACGGAAGTGGGCAGGAGAGGACTAATCATCCTCGATGATTGCTTAAGGTATAGTCTATTCCCACTCGAGAGAGTGTTTTTACCAAGCACTATATGTTCCATGATTTTTGGGTCGAATCCAAAAATACATATCGTGTATCGTAAAAATAATTTACGCATATTTAGTCGTAATTTAGGTGTATATCGGAGATGGAGAAAGATTCAATTGAAGCCCACGGTATGGGTCAATTTACGCGCGAGCGTATGATGGAAACGTCTGACATCGCGCAATTTAAAGTATGTGATGATTGTGGTATGTTAGCAACAAGGGTAATTGATAAAGAATATTACGTATGTAATCCTTGCAATAACAATACTAGAATATCAACGGTTAATCTTCCCTATGCTTGCAAGTTGCTATTCCAGGAACTTATGAGCGTTAATGTATTGCCGAAGATTAAAACAGAAACGTCAAAGTTTGATTAAACTTTGAAATTCGATTAAAATAATAAAAAATTGATAGTAGCTGATGATTTATATATAAATCATCAGAATTCCTATTAACATTTATTAAACAATTTCTTAAGAAATTGTTTAATAAAAATTGATTTAAATATTCACAAAATATATTATAATATACTAATGACTAAATTATATTATAATATGGTTGATATCGATAGGGCAAACTACCTCCCTTGTTGGACTCTCTATATGGACCTTGTTGAAACTATCCATCATCCGGAAAGTCCTGATTTCTATGATTGGCAATCTATTGAAATGCACCCTGATTCATATCTTCTGCATATGTACAAGAAAAATATGTCTGAATGTATGCATATATTGGTTGCAATGGTTGAAAATATCGTTCGTGATATCACTAATATGACACCTGGATATCGTATAACAGGTGATACTATTAATATAAGTAATTATATGATTACTTGTGAGAATTGCGGAAGGGTATGGGATGGTTATGCACAATGTGATTGCACTATTTTTGACATAGTCTAATTTGACATTGTCAAATTATTTCTGTTTCTTTTCTTTTGTTTTAGTTCTTGATAATCTAATCTTTTGAGTTGTTTCTCGGTTATTAACAATGTGTTCTGCAATAGCGGTTGCCTTTGTACTATCACCAAGTAATTCTGTTAATGATTTCTGTATTGTTTCTTTCTTTAATGGTGCTTGAGACTTGCTAACTGTTTTAGATAATTTACCATCTTTTATAATAATACTTTCTTCATCAACTTTATTAAGATAACTTATAATTTGTTCTTCAAATTGTTTCTTTTCATCATTTAATTCTTTAACCTTTGCACGAATTGACCTTATATCATCATCTATCTCAACCCATCTAAGAACATTATCACGAAATGCCCTAGTTACTTTTTGCTGTACTTCTTGTTGCGCTTCATGAGTATCAGTTTCCGACATTATTATTAATAAGAATTTAAATTTTTATTAATAATATTCGTTTATAAATAAAGTCTTATTCCCGGTTCCACTTATTATCGATTACAAATAGGGAATAATCGTTATGACTAAGGATTTGCACTTATAAATCACCTAGATGATTTATAAAGTCCCAATCGTCATTGTGTGTTGCGAGAGAGGGGCGCCATAGATTGTGCTACTGTAGAATGGTGTGTAAGATTCATTAAATTGAACTGGGATATCACCGCGTAAATCTTGAGATGCGTTACGATTAACATTAGCAATCGAGTTGGTGTAGAGCATATTATCAACAAGTGGTGCGGTTAAAAGGTCTGTTCCTTCAATTTGAACTGCTTCGCCAGGTGTTCCATCAACTAAACCAGTGTATTTAACGGTAAGATACTTCCCGTCATCCTCAACAGATGCGCCTTTAAATGGGGCGGCATCATGAGTCATATCACCATATCCACTTACATTCGCAAATCCTTCATACTTAATTACGGGAATATTAGAATTGTTTTCAGGTATAACAGGTTGTATGACAGGTTGTGCAACTTCTGCATTTGTAAATGTTTGGAGTTCAGGACCAACAACTGGTTTAATATCAACTGGTATCATTCTCTGACGTTCAACATCTAATTGTTTTTCAAGAAATTGTCCTGGTCTAACTTGAGGTAATTGAATAGTGTTATCAGTAAACTTTTCTTTATTGGTAAATTTATTTTTTATTGAATTAGTAAATTTGTCACCACTCATAAGTAAATATACCATCCAAGCAAGAATGATTAATACTAAAACAAGAAGTATTTCTGAGCATATCATATATATATTAATCTAGAAAAAAAATAGAATTTTTAAATTATTATAAAATATCTTCTATATCATTTTCTGAATAACTTTCAGAATCATTATTAAATTCATATTTTAATAATTTTATTATTTTTATAGGTTTTATTATATTATCATTTTTTTCCCTAAAAAATATAATTATATCATCGTCAATATTTAAACAATTTAATCCAATATTATTGTTCTGTTCGTCTATAAAATTAAAATTAATAGATCCATTTATTATTTCAAAATATAAATCATATTTATTGCATTTAATTATTATATTATTGTTCGATGTTATAAATTGTTTTATTGTTTGCCTTATTTTTTTCATTATAATCTATTAATAATGTTTATTTATAATATTTGTGGTGTGCGCAATTCAAAAGTGCGGAACGCACTTTTGACTTGTCGCAACCAGTTATGGTTGAGGGACAATCCGCAAGTGCGGATTGTCCTCAACACATTTGTTAGTATAGCATAAATTTATAAAGATGCCATATGTTCCTTTAAAAATTGGGTTAATTTTTTCTCTTTTGCACACGTTAATTCCATAATAGACGTAAATATTTGCGTTTCATTTAATTCTTTTTTCTTATTATAAACTAATAATAAATTTATAACAATATGAATTTCTTCTGGTTCCCACAATTTCTTTAAAAATTCGTGAATATGATTTGCATCATCTCCATTAAATTCTATTTTCTTATTCATATAGGTTGTTTTTTGTCGTGTCCTAATATGTTGAATATATAAATCCAAAGTATGGCATATCGTACTATTACTTGGATATGCCTTTTTTAATATCTCTAATCCATTCCCTGCAAAATCAAATAAATGTTTTATTTCAGTATCCTCTTTATAATACCATTCAATACTCTTAATTATTGGAACATATAAATTATGCAAATCTTCTCTCCCATCCCCATTTATAAATCTCCATGCTCCTTGAAATATACTTGGCTCCACTATATTAACCATATTATTAACTATGCTTATTTTGGTTCCAATTGGATGGAAACCAAGGATACTCAATTTAATTAAGCAGGATATTGGGTCAATTATCATATTCTTTTCTTTATTGTTATTCCAAGTTTTCATTATATTTAACAATAACGAAGTTTTTAAACTAAAAATATCCATTCACTAAATTGAATAAGAATATTTTTTTTAAATAAAAAAAATTGATATAATGATTTAAAGAGATGTTTTTCTTTATATTAGTTATGATGGAGGAAAATGCTGACGAACAGTTTTTGAATATGTCAGAAGAGGATATTGATAATCTTCTTCTTGGTATAAATGTATGTGATACCAATACAAAAAACATAAATCGATGCACATCTTGCAATGGGGATAATCTGGTAACAGATGAAACTCAAGGTTGTGATGTATGTATGGATTGTGGTGTCATTAATACATTGTATCTTAATAAGAATCCCACTTTTAATAAAGATGGTGATGATAATAAGATGAATGCCAGTTATGGTTGTCCAACCAATTATTTCTTTCCAAAATCAGCCTTAGGGACAAAAATCAAATGCAAAGGATACAATCGTATTAGTGCTTTACAAAGACAAGGACAAATGCCATACAAAGAAAAGAGTCTTATGGAAGAATTATTTAAAATTCAAGATAAGTGCAAGCAATATAATATCACACAAAGTATTATTGATACCGCTAAAATTCTATATAAAAAAGTAAATGATTCGAAACATACTAAGGGAAACCGCAAAGGTAAAAGCCGTATTATGCGTTGTATCAATCGCAAATCGATGATTGCCGCGTGTGTATTCTACGCTTGCAAATTACAAGGTGAACCACGTAGTCCGAAAGAGATTGCTGATATTTATTCACTTGAAATTAAACACGTTAATAAGGGATATCGCAAGTTTATGGATTATATTGATATTAATGAATTGCAACAACACAATGCCAGTTCAAAATCAACCGATTTTATTAAACGATTTGCAAGTAAACTTGATATGGATGAACGTTATATTACCATTGCAACTGAAATATCTGGCAATATAAATAAATTAGATTTGGCTTCAACACACGAACCGCCGTCTGTTGCAGCTGGATGTTTATTATTGGTTGTAAATATGTATAATTTAAATATAAATAAAAAACAAATTTCAGATGTTTTTGGTATATCAGATGTGACTATTTCAAAAACATACAGGCGAATTGCGCCATTTCATAAAATTATTACCAATAATGAAATTACGGATATGATATTAGAAAAAAAACAAAACCAGCCAAAAGTTAAATCTAATATTACCAAAGAAAATTTAATTTTGTTAAAACGTCCTGATACTAATATTGATACAGAAACTGATACTGATGTTTCAGTATCCAGTAAACCAAAACGTAAATCAAAGAAAGCAGTTATTGATAATGATGAAGAAGTAGTTATTACACAAACTATATCAGTTGCAAAAGCCAAAACTGTAAAACCTGCAAAAACTGCAAAAACGACTAAAACTGCAAAAACACCTAAATCTGCTAAAAATGTTGCGATTGATATTTAATTTTTTAAAGTAATATTTCATTTATAATCTCGTTAATTTCGCTGACAGTTTTAACTATAAAACTATCATCAATTAAATTTTTATATTTCGTTTTTATTTCTTCAACATCTTTTTTATTTTCAAATGGGACATAAACAGTATTAATTCCGGCTTTTTTTGCTCCCTGTAATTTAAATTCTAAACCGCCTATTTTTGATATCTTGCCAGTCAGTTCAATCTCACCTGTCATTGCTATATCGTTTCTTATAGGTCGATTTAGTATTCTCGATATAAAGGCGCAAGTAAATGCGCAACCTGCACTCGGTCCATCTTTTGGTGTTGCACCATCGGGTGTATGAACGTGGAAACCATTTTTAACATTATGTTTCATTAATTCCTCAACATTGTAATTATTTCGTTTTAACCATTCTATTGCAGTTGTAAGACTACATATAACACTTTCTTTCATAACATCACCTTGTTTCCCAGTTAATTTAACTTCATATTTATCATTTGAATGTTGCATATTTGGATATATTTGAATTGGTGTTATACCTCCGCTACCATTCGATGTTGCATATAATCCAGCAATAATACCAACTTCCGGTTTATCATTTATATTTCGTTTATGAGTATCTGGTTCCTTTAATATATCTATTATATCTTTTTCGGTAAGTGTAATTTGTTTTTTCTTTTTATTTAATTTATTTATAAACAATCCTCTATTATAAATCATATCAATATTAAGATGTAAATATATTTCTTCAATCTTACGTTTAATATCACGCACACCTGCCTCATTAGTATAACTATCAACCATATAAGTAATTATACTATCACTAATATTCACTTTATTCTCCATTGATACATTTTCAGCCATTTCGGGAACAATATATTGAGAACATATATTCAATTTATCTTCGAGGGTATATGGTTGAACCTTTATCTCCTTTATACGATCTAATAAAATAGGATCCACTAATGATGAATCATTATATGAAAATATCATAATAACTTTATCTAATGGAAATTCTATACCCTGAAAGAAACGGTCTTGAAAGGTTTGATTCATATTTGGATCTGTAAGGTGAATTAGAATACTGGTTATTTCATTGGTTGTACCGTGTTTACTACACGCTTTATCTAATTCATCAAAATATAATATACAACGTGATTTACCCATTTCCACCATTTTCTTTATAATCATACCAGGTTGCGAACCGCTATAGGTATAACCGTGTCCGTGTAATAATTCACCGTCATTTTGTCCACCCAAGGTTATTTGACCAAATGGAATATCTAATGCCTTACTTATACTTTTTGCCAATAAAGTTTTACCAACACCTGGAGGACCAACCAACCCAAAACAAGTCCCTGCACTGCTTGGATTACTGACCCACTTGCCAATCATTTGGAGTAAATGACGTTTTGCTTCATCGTGTCCATAACAAGATTTCTTTAATTTTTCTTCCACACTGGTAAGATAATTCATTGCTGTTTTCTTATTTCGATTTAATGATTCATAATACATATCATCATTTGGTGAACTCCAAGGAAAATTTAATATAGTACGAACATATAATTGTTGTTTATAATATTCATTATTAAATTGTTTCATTTCCTCAATCTTTTCTAAAACCATCGCCTTTACATTATCTGGAATATTTTTATTAATAGCTAATTGTTTTTTATAATCAACATCCTCTATAGAAATACTCTTTATTTTTTCTAATGATGTTTTAATATTATTATTTGACCGTTTTATTTTTGATTCAATGTAATAAGTCATATTACCTACTATATAATCATATATATGGGTCATTTTATTATTCTTTTTTTCACGTATTAATCCCATTAAAAGACCGGCTATATCAACCGCATCATCATTCCCTTGGAGTAAGAGGAAAACAGTATCATACATTTGTTTAACATTTTCTAATCCAGAAAAATCTTTCATAATATTAACAAAAGTTGATTCAGATAATTTGGTATAACGATAATATGATTTTGTGATATAATCAATATACTCACTATCAGACATACAATAAATATTGCCAAGATAATCATGTCGTATAAAGCTTTTTACAAAGCGTATATCAATATTATTATTTTCTAATTTTGTCATAACTGTATTTTTATTTTTTTGAAGAATCGGGCTTTTTAATTGCGTTGTTTTTGTTTTTGTTGAAAATCTATCAACTTTAAAAAATAAATTAACTTTCATATAAGTATTTTCTTTTAACTTTATCCATAATTCTCTTTTTTTACATAATATATCATCTGTATGAAATTTATTCGGGATTTTCCAATAATATGGTGCCTCGATCATTTTTGATGATACTACATTATAGCCAATTGGTATTACTATGTCATCTAATTCTTTCAATATATCACCAATAGTTTGTATTATATTATTTTTATCCCCATATAATATATTTAACATTTCAATTATACTGTGATATCCATTTTCTTTTATTAATTTTTTAATATCATCTTCTGTTTCACTAAATGCATCACTTGGGATGTCATTATGATAAGTATCTATTATTTTTAATATACTGGTTGTATTACAACTATTTGCAATCATATCAATATCAGTACTGTTATTATCAAAATAAGAATTAATATAATTATTATAATGAGAGTTTAAATTTTTAACTATTTCATAAATACTATTTGAAAAATTATTAATATTTTCATTCATTCGTTCAGATATTAAATAGTTATAATGTTTCTCCAAATTATTTATACAACACACTAAATTATTATATTTTTTCTGTAAATAAAATAATTTATATTTTTTAATTTCTTCAGTCATTATATTTTAAGTTATAAATAAATAGTTTATAAACTATTTGTTTATTTATAAATAATTTAATAATAATAATAATGAATATAATAAAACCACATACATTAAACTATAATATATCAGTAGATGCCGGAGATAGTATTTCCAATATATTATTTATGAAAACCACTATTATACCCGCCACTATGAAAATGTCATTTGTTATTCCTGAAGCTGATATGGATTATAATATAAGTATAGTTATGGGAGACAATATATTATCGAGTGATAATATATTATTACATAAAACTACTATTAGTATGGAAACTATCAATAATAAGAATATAAAAGTTCTATATATGACAGTTATATTATTACCATATTATATTGTTTTATCTATTGATATGAAAAATGCCGATTTTTATAAAGCAGTATTCCCTTATTATAATGATAATATTATAACACATATTAAGGATATTGATATTACAATGTACAGTTTACAATTTGAATTAAAACAAATTATTATGATTATAAATAAAAAAATTAATAAAGGGGTTTTGATGTTGGATATTGATACAGAAAATATATTAAAAGAAAAATTAATAAGATTAGAAAATAATCTTATTAATACTACTAATGCTAAAATGCTTGAGATTAAGAATAATTTAAAGACCAAATTTTTTATTGATTAATTAAAAATAATTTATACAAATTATTTTTAGATAATTAAGTTATTATAGAAATATGTGGTGTGCGCATATTTTAAGCAGATGCTTCGGGAGCAGCTGGGGCATCTGCCTTCTTAACCTTGGTGAGGCGGTTCTTGTACGCCTTGGTTACAGTGCGTTCTCCATCCTTGCCCTTAATGGTGTATTCAACTGGGGTGGCGAGCTTTTCACGGCGACCATTGTAGGTGTAGACAGTGCGCTTGCTTCCACGAGTAGATTCACGGATAGAAAAGGTGATTTCAGTCGATGCTTTATCACCTGCTTCACGGTAGTACTTAGAAAGCGCCTTGTTGGCTGCTTGGTAAGGAGTGAGACCAGTGTAGCGTCCTTCAAATTCGGCGCTTCCTGGAAGCAATGCCTTGAAGGAGCGCTTGCCATCACCAGCATCTTCACTGTCGGCATCAGCCTTTGGTGCAGCCTTCTTAGCTGCTTTCTTTGGTGCTGCGCCCTTGGCAGCCTTTGCAGGATTAGCGACCTTTCCCTTGGCAGCCTTTGCAGGTGCGGCGCTCTTTGCAGGTCCAGCGCTCTTTGCCGCTTTAGGTGCTTTAGGTGTAGCAGCGCCCTTTGCTGCCTTCTTGGCAGGAGCTGCACTTTGAGCAGATGTAGCACTCGCCGCGCGCTTTCCGCGCTTCGCACCACCTTGTTGAGCTGGTTCAGAAACTTGAACAGGTTGTTCAACAGGTGCAACAGCTTGTTCAACAACTGGTTCAGGTTGGGCAGGAGTTGCTACTTGAGTAGTTTCAGTGACTTCTTTCTTGGAAGCCTGTTTCTTGTTTTGGGTCTTCGAGTTACTAGGCATATATACTTTATATATAAATTATTTTTTTAAATCAAACTAACTCGATTTTTTTGCATTTTACTATGTTGTTTAAATAGTTTATACCATTCCTTTTTATTTTTACAGTATGCACCTAATAAATATCCGGTATTATATTAAACAATCTATTTAAATTAACTGGTATATTTTGTTTATTAGTTAATATACCAGACAATGGTATACCATTTAATCCAGACAAATTTATTGTATTTATACGGGGGGGTGGTTGTGGTTGTGGTTGTTGTCGTGGTTGTGGTTGTGGTTGTTGTCGTGGTTGTTGTCGTGGTTGTGGTTGTGGTTGTGGTGGTTGTGGTTGTGGTTGTGGTTGTGGTGGTTGTGGTTGTGGTTGTGGTGGTTGTTGTGGTGGTTGTGGTTGTGGTTGTGGTGGTTGTGGTGGTTGTGGTGGTTGTGGTTGTGGTGGTTGTGGTTGTGGTTGTGGTTGTGGTGGTTGTGGTTGTGGTGGTTGTGGTTGTGGTT
>Ga0169931_10005946_pt1 | contig 18515 bp, 12 predicted proteins | sample Kivu_15m_20L_FD_129675 | JGI IMG/M metagenome (GOLD analysis project Ga0169931, IMG submission 129675) | Freshwater microbial communities from Lake Kivu, Western Province, Rwanda to study Microbial Dark Matter (Phase II) - Kivu_15m_20L... | ecosystem: Environmental > Aquatic > Freshwater > Lake... | reverse complement strand
TCCGCTTGGCCACGCCTCTTCCACAACCTCCGGGCATCCCGTGAGACGGAACTCGCGAACGAGTTCCCCATCCATGTCGTCTGCGAGTGGATCGGCAACAGCCCGGACGTGGCCCGCCGACACTACCTGCAGGTGACCGAGGAGCACTTCAAAAAAGCGACGTCAAATCCGACGTCGCCGATGCACGCAGAGGGCCGCACAGGGCCGCACGCGGAAAATGAAACAGCCGTATCCCCCGCGTTTGCGAAGGATACGGCTGTTCAGGTACCCCCACGGGGAGTCGAACCCCGGTTTTCGGACTGAGAACCCGACGTCCTGGGCCACTAGACGATGGGGGCGTATGGGACTCGTTCTAGCAGCGTCGACCACCGAGTCAAGCAAACTTGAGCGCCGTCGATCCGTGGCCGTGCCGCCGGCGTCGTCGCCATGATCGCGCGGTGGTTGCCGGGGCGATCCTCTCACCGAAACCCCGGGAAACCGTCGAGTCGCCGGGTTCTGCCGCGTCCGAGCGCGAAGCCCGCGGCGGCTGCGATCGAGGCTGCGACGAGCGTGACGAGCCAGCGACGCCGCCTCGTGGCTCGATCCGACTCTTCAGTGGCCAGCGCCGCCGCGAGGAGGCGTGTCGCTTCGATCACATCCGGCGCCGACGACGGCTGCGATGCCGCCGATGCCGACGGCCATGCCCCGGCCGCCTGCCACGTCAGTGGGGCGGGGTGACGCGGGCCGGGAGCGATCGCGGATCGTGCCAGCCCCACGGCTTCGAGGAGCGTGCGGGGGTGCTGAAAGCGGTCGGCAGGTGCCTTCGACAGCAGTCGCTCGACGATCGAGCAGAGCGACGCAGGCAGGTCGGCCCTGCGTCGGGCAAGCGGCACCAGCGGTTCGCTGCCATGGGCCATCGCCACGCTGACGCTGGTCGCGCCGGAGAAGGGCGGCGTGCCGGCCAGGAGGTGATAGAGCGTCGCGCCGAGCGAGTAGAGATCGCTGCGTGCATCGACGTCGTCCCCCCTGCCCTGCTCCGGGCTCATGTACAGCGGTGTTCCGAGGGTCATTCCCGTCTGGGTCAGGGTGACGTCGTCGGTTGCGACTCGCGCCAGACCGAAGTCGGCGACCTTCACCTCACCGGCTCGCGTCACGAGCAGATTTTCCGGCTTGATATCACGATGGACGATCCGCTGGTCAGCCGCCCGCGCCAGCGCCGAGCCCACCTGTTCGAGCACATCGAGCGCCTGTGCGGCATCCAGCGGGCCTCGGGTCGTGAGCCACTCCTTGAGCGAGGGGCCTTCGACGAACTCCGTCACGAGAAAATGCACGCCCTCGATTCGCGCCACCTCGTGGATCTGCACGATGTTGCCGTGGACGAGCGCGGCGGCCGCTCGCGCCTCGCGCTCGAATCGCTCGACCGCTCCGGGATGCCGGAGCGTCTCGGGTCGCAGGACCTTGACGGCCACCCGGCGGCCGAGAGACGTCTGCTCGGCGAGATACACGTCCGCCATGCCGCCGCTTCCAAGGTGGCGGATGAGCCGATATCCTCCGAGCGTTCGACCGGCGAGGTCGGATGCGGCGGTACCGTCCTTCGGTGGCAGACCCGTCGTCATGCGTGGAACCTAGCACTAGGAAAGCCGATGCCAAAGCCGAACGCCGCTGCCCTCCAGAAAGCCGCCGAAAAAGTCGATCTGACCGCAGGCCCGTTCCAGGTCGTCCTCGAGACGACGATGGGGACGATCCGCCTCGATCTCGATGCGAAGGTGGCGCCCGGTCATGTGCGCAACATCGTGGCCCTGACCGAGAGTGGATTCTACGATGGCACGGGCTTCCATCGAATCATCAAGGGATTCATGATCCAGGGGGGATGTCCGGAAGGCACGGGAACCGGCGGCCCGGGCTATCGCATACCCGCGGAGTTCAACGCGACGCTGCACGAACCGGGCGTGCTGTCCATGGCACGAACGAACGACCCGAACTCGGCAGGCAGCCAGTTCTTCATCTGCCTGGGAAAGGCCACCCACCTCGATCGCAACTACACGGCGTTCGGCCGCACCGCGGATGACGCGAGCCTGCAGGTGGTGCAGGCGATCGGTGACGTCGCCACCGGTCCGAACGATCGTCCCCGGCAGCCGGTGACGATCACGAAGGCCACGGTCACTCGTCTGCAGGCGCCGTGAAGCGGCGGCCACCGAAGACGATGCGGAGTCCGAAGAGCGCGAGGGCGACGCCTCCCGCCCCGGCCAGCAGCTGGCTGCCTTCGTCCATGGCGACGCGCAGCACGGCCATCGGGATCGAGGCGGGTGGTCGTGACGGACCGATGTCGGCCGGTGCCTGCCGGGCCGCCGTGAAATCGCCGGCTGGTCCGGGGCCCTGCACAAAGGCCATCGAGTCGGGCCTCGCGGGCGGTTGTGGGGTGAATGGCTGCGAAGGCTGGTGAAGGCTCGGGCCCGCCGCCAGCAGCGGACTGGCAACGTACGTCGATCGCTCGATCGACCCATCGGCCGAGGCCAGCCGTGCCGGCTGGACGCCCGCCGGAGTGCCGAGCCCCCGCGCGATCGCCGGCTCGTTGGAAAACTCCGCGATCGGCAGCGGCGTGAAGCCGCTGGATCCCACGCTCGTGAGGAACATGCGAACGCGTGTGGAACAGCTCCCGATCGTGCGGCCTTCCGCCTGTCCGAACAACACTCCGGCGAGTTCACGCCTGCCATTGAAGATCGGACCTCCGGAGTCCCCCTGCCGCGCCGTCGCCTGCAGTTCCACGAACTCCTTGGCCAGTCCGTTGCCGGGTGACAGGTAGTCGGTGCATGGCCCTGTCTCTTCTCGATAGACCCCGCGACCGAAACCGGCGATCGTGAGTCGCTCGCCGATCGCGGGCGGCTGCGCGGCGATCGTGATCGGCACCGCAGGCGGCTTCCAGATCACGACGGCCGCCAGATCCCAGGCCTCGTCCCATCGCACCACGGTGCCAGCCGACTGGAAGCCATCGGCGAACTGTACGAGCAGGGACGAGCGACTGTCGCGCACGACGTGCCAGTTGGTCAGCACGAGGCCCTGCGAACGATTCACGTCGACGAGCACGCCGGAGCCGAGCGCGGTGCCGGACTGCTCGGGCGCCACGATCCGAGCCACCGCCGGATGCGGCTCGTGGCCGGTGAACAGATAGTCGGCGAACCGAGCCGGATCCCAGGCTGCGGGATGCTGGTCCGCCCTGCCCCATCCCCACCACGAATCCTGTGCATGGACGGGAAGAGCCGCCGCCAGAGCGATCGACACGGCGGCGATCGTGACCGTGCGTCGGGGCCGGTCGGCCAGCCTTCGCGTGGTCAGCGCGGGAAGCAGAGGAACGGTCGTACTCACGGCAGCCTCCTGTTCGTGGCGGTGCATGCCCGTGAGCGCTACCGGGCTCCGTTTCGGAACGAGCGACGGCGGATCTCGCGGTCGATGATCCGCTTCAGCAGTTCGCGCCGGAGTCGTTCGCGTTCCCTCTGGGGGTCGATCCCTTGGGACGCGGTGGGCCGGGACGGGGGCGGGAGAACGCCGCCGTTGTGCGTGAGCATGTCGACGCTCCTGTCGTGGTGCGGCCCCGGCCAGAAACCGCACCAAGGAGTCTCGGCAGGCGGGTCGTCCGGACTTCAGCGCATCTGGCGGACCCGGGCAGACCCGCACGACCCGCACGGTCGCCGAGGCCCCGGCCTGGGAAGGCACTGAAAGGCGGTGGCACGAAACCTCTGGGTGCGGCCACCGCGGCCGCTCGCTCGGGAAGCGTCGCTTGACCCTTCGCCCCGTCCGCCTCGTCGATGCTCGACGTGCCCCAACGCGAGCGAGCGGAATCGCCCCGCAGCGCGTCGGGTCAGTCCACCGGCGGCCAGTCACCACTCGACGGCGACACGCGGAAGCCATCGGCTGCGAGCTGCGCGAGGATGCGTGCCACGTGCTCGCGTCCGGCGGTATCGACCGTGACGGCAACCGCCGTGGAAAAGACGTCCGGTCCTGAAAATGCCCGGTCGTGCACGATCTCCTGCACGCCCGCACCGGCGGCGGCGATCGCCGCCGTGAGCCGGGACATGCCACCCGGGCGGTCGCTGACGTGCGTGGTGAACCGCCAGCGCCGGCCATCGGCCGCCAGGCCCCGGTCGATGACCCGGTCGAGGATCGTGAGGTCGATGTTGCCTCCGCAGAGCAGGAGAACGGCGCGGCGTCCGGCCAGCTCACGACCCGCGTCGCCGAGCACCGCGGCCAGGGCCGCCGCCGCGGCGCCCTCGGCGACCGTCTTCTCCAGTTCGAGCAGCCGCACGACGGCCAGGGAGATCTGGTCCTCGCCGATCGTGACGACACGGTCGACGAGTGGAGCCGCCAGAGCGAACGGCGTGGCGCCGACACGGCCCACGGCGAGGCCGTCGGCGAGGGTCGGCCGGATGGGCACGTCGACCGGATGGCCGGCCGCGAGCGCCGCGCTGAAAGCGGGCGCCGCCGCCGGTTCCACCGCCACGATCCGGATGTCCGGCCGCAGCGCCTTCGCCGCCACGCACACGCCTGCGAGCAGTCCGGTGCCGCCCGTCGGCACCACGATCACCTCGACATCAGGGGCCTGCTCCAGCACCTCGAGGGCCATCGTGCCCTGCCCCGCGATCACGCGCGGATCGTCGAAGCCGTGGACGAGCACCAGCCCGGTCGAGTCGGCGAGTTCCAGCGCGCGGCGGCGTGCGTCCGCGAACGACTCGCCCTCGAGGATCACGCTGGCCCCGAGGCGACGGCACGTGGCGACCTTCACGAGCGGTGCGAATCGTGGCATGACCACGGTGACCGGGATGCCCAGGAGGCCGCCATGGTAGGCGAGCCCGAGCGCGTGGTTCCCGGCCGATGCGGCGACGACACCGCGGGTTCGCTGGGCGGTGTCGAGCATCAGGAGCGCATTTCTCGCACCCCGCTCCTTGAAACTGCCCGTCCTCTGCAGGAGATCCAGTTTGCAACGGATCGACAGCCCGGTGAGTTCCGAGAGTGGCACGCTGATCGGGCAGGGTGTCTCCGCGATGCCGCCGGAAATACGCTGGCGGGCTGCCTGGATATCCGCGAGCGTGACGCTGACGTCCGTCATCACGTCACCACCCTGGCGGGACGATGGAAGCCCCGCACGTCGATCCAGTCCATGCCCGCCGCCTCGGCCGCGGCGATGCCGAGGTCACTGTCTTCCCAGACCACGCAGCGTTCCGGTGTCGCACCGAGACGCGACGCCGCCTCGAGGAAGGGATCGGGGTCGGGTTTGTGGCGCGTCGTATCCTCGCTGGCGACGATCGTGTCGAACATGCCATCGAGGCCCACGCGGGCGAGGATCTGCTCGCACACGCGCCGGTAGCCTCCGGTGACGACCGCGATGGGGAGGCGTCCGTGGACGCGACGCACGAGTTCGACGACCGGGTCGATCGGCAGGATTGCGTCGAGCTGGATGAGGAAGGCCTCTTCCTTCACGACGGCCGCCTCATCGACGTCCACCGCGACGCCGGCCTCGCGCGCGAGGGTCGCAATGATGTCCCGCGTCGGGCGACCACCGAGTGCGTAGAACCGGTCTTCGTCGAACGCCATACCGTGACGCCGGGTCACATGGAGCCATGCCCGGTAGTGGGCCGGCATGGTGTCGGCGAGCGTGCCGTCGCAGTCGAAGAGGATCGCGTCGTGCTGGTGGAGGTGGCGGGACATGCGAAGGTGCGGCGAGGGGCAAAAGGTCTCCGCAGGCCGACGACGAGGTCGCCAACCGCTCGGTTTCGGTCCCCGGGGGGAAGGCCGATCATCCGGCTCCGGGCGGTTTATACGCTCGGTCAACGGTTCGCCCAGTTTGCCGAAATCGCCCACGGGCCACCACGACCGTGAGGCTCGTGCCGGAAAGGCGGACTTTTCTGATGTTCCGGCGTGGTGAAGGTCGATCACCTGTCCTGAGATTGCCACTTGGACGACGTGGACCACCGCCTGCGCCGGGCTCCGACCCGGTCATCCGCCAGAGCCGTCCCAGGAACGCCGACAGCCATGGTTCGCACGACCTCGAAGACTCTGCCGAGACTCGCCCGAACGGCAGCGTGCCTGCTCGCCGCAGCCTCTCCGGCAGCCGCGTTCGGGCAGGCGGGCGGCACGGGAGTGGCCCAGGGCGTCGTCGGGCAGGCGGTCACGCTGTTCCAGCAGAGCAACGCGAGCGGCCCGGGCTATCTGTATCTCGGAGCCACCGGTGCGGATCGCGGGCTCGGCTACGAAGGGAGCTTCTACACGCTCGGCGGCTTCGTGCCGCTCGTGGAGGATGGGTGGGGCGGTGTCTGGAACGTCGACACGCGCAACAGCCTCTCCGACTACGGTGGCTTCTTCAGCAACCTCGGCGCCGTGCGGAAGCAGTTCATCGGCGGCGCCATCGCCGGACTCGGCGTGTACTGGGACTACGACGGCGACCAGAACCAGTACGTGACCTCGTCGGCCATCGCGGATGAACTTGGCACCGCGTTCAATCAGGTCGGCGTGAGTGGCGAGCTGCTCACCGACTGGGGGAGTGGCCGTGTCAACGGCTACTTCCCGGTCGGCTCGACGGAGTTCACGCAGGGAACCCTCGACTGCCCGTTCTTTGGCCATGAGTTCCTCGTCGTGCCGGGGTTCTATGGCGCGCTGACGGGATTCGACGGCGAGATCGGCGCCTACATTCCCGGCCTCTCCGACTGGGCTGGCATGATCAGTGTCGGCGGCTACTCCTTCGGTGCGAGCAACCTGCCCGCCTTCGGTGGTGTCTTCACGCGGCTCGACATGACGTTCCTCAACAACTGGGACTTTCAGATCCAGGCGAACAACGACCCCTTCTTCGACTGGACCGGCTTCGCGCGGCTGGTCTACCGGATGGGAGGCTCACGGCGGCGCAACGTGCCCGACCAGATGGAGCAGCCCATGCAGCGCAACATGCACATCGTGCGCGCCGCGCAGGATCGCGTACGGGCGATCAACCCCGCGACGTTGAATCCCTACCACGTCATTCACGTCAACAACGCCGCCCCAGCCGGTGGGAACGGCACTGCGGCGAGCCCATACAACAGCACCGTCGCGGCGAATGCGGATCCCGTGTGGGCCGGGACCCAGCCCGACGCGATCATGTTCATCGACGCCGGCAACGGTACGTCCACCAACTACAACGGGCAGATCGAGGTCGCGAGCTACCAGCAGGTGCTCGGCGCCGGCGCGAATCACACGCTGCTGACGCAACGGGGGTATCGCACGTTCCGATGTGGTCCTCCCGGCGATCTGCCGGTCCTGACGAACACCTCCGTGACGCCAGGAGCCGACGCCGCGGTCCTGCTCTCGGGCAATGCCGCCCGGGCGGCCGGCCTGCGGATCGACGGTGCCACGGTCGGCATCCGTGCCAATGACGGTGTGAATCTGGTCACGATGCCGTCATCGATCCAGAACGTCCAAATCACCGACAGCGCGACCGGAGTCGAGGTGGTGAATGTCAGCGGTGCACTCGACATGTCCAGTTCGTCGATCACCGGGGGAAACACCGCCATCCGCCTGATCAATGACTCCACGGCTGGGGGAGGGGCGCTCACCGGGAACGTGACGTTCAACAAGGTGACGATCTCCGATCCGACCGCCTCCGCGATCGTCGTCGGTAGCGGCGCGGCAGGAAGTGGTGGGGCTGCGAACGTATCCTTCGCGGGGAGGATCGATCAGACGGACGGTACCGACCGGCTCATCTCTGTGCGGAACACGACTGGAGGACTGGTGTCGATCGGCGGCAACACCCGGGAGTTCCGTTCGATCCGGTCGACCGGAGGCCAGGGGATCCTCGTCGCCAACACGGCCGGGGACGTCGACGTCGCCGACTTCACGTTTCTCGGAGCGTCTGGCCCCGGAGACACGGGGGTCGTCGAGATCTCCAACACGGTCTTGGGCGCGGGTCGGGCTGCGATCCGGAATGGGCTCATCCGGGACGGCGTGGGGACGGGCGTGCACATCGTGAACTCGCAGGCCATCCTCGAGCGAGTCAGCATGATCGACATGCTGAACAAGACCGGAGCCAGTTCGGCGGACACGGTCCGCCTCGGTCAGGGCGTCTACGTGCAGCAGAACGGCACGGACACGGTCACGACCGTCCGCTTCACGAACAACTTCGTGACAAACGCGCAGAACACTCAAGCCAACGGGTTCCTCTTCGAGGCGCCAGCCGGCACGCTCAACGCGACGCTCGATGGGAACAATGTCGGAAGTCTGGCACCGGTCGCGGACTCCCTGCGGATCCAGAACTCGACGCTCGGGCTCGGGAACGGCGTCGTGTACCTCGATGCCGGCAGCACGCGTCCGAATGGCTTCAACGCGGGCGCCGGTGCCGAACTCACGAACGGTGGTGGCGTGACGGACTTCAACATCGTCCAGGAATCGCAGGCCGACTTCACCCAGCTGAACGGCGGGGCGGTGATTTACCTGCCGAACGCCGCCGGTTTCAACTTCAACTCGCCCGGCCCGATCCCACAGCCGTGACGACGGTGTCATGAAAACGACTCGAATCCATCGCGGAGCCACGGAAACCATGCGCGTCGGCGTGCATTCAGCCGGGAGGTGCGTGTGTCGGTGGCTGCTGTCGGGCCTCGCCATGCTCGGCGCCACGTGCGTGGGGACGGACCGCGCCTGGTCCCAGGATGAGCCGGGGGGCGTCGTCGGATCGGCCATCCAGAGGCTTGACGTTCTCGGCGACACGACGCCCGGGCTCTTCTACTACGGCGTCACCGGAGCGGACCGGGGCCTCGGGTACGACGGCAGTTTCATGTCGCTCGGCGGCTTCGTCCCCTATGGTGAGGACGCCCTCGGGGGAATCTGGAACGCCGACCTGCGGTCGAATCTCTCCGACTTCGGGGGCTTTTTCAGCAATGTCGGGATCGTCAGGAAGCAGTTCATCGGAGGCATGGTCGGAGGCGTGGGCGTCTTCTGGGACTACGACGGTGACCAGAATCAGTACATCACGCTCGCGAATCCAACCGGACTGTCGGACTTCAACATGGCCGGCCAATTTGGGCAGGCCTTCAACCAGGTCGGGGTGAGCGGCGAACTGCTCACGGATCTCGGCAACGCGCGCGTGAATGGCTATCTGCCGACCGATCCCGATGGCCGGCTGATCGGCACGCCCCAAAACCCCTTCTATCGAAACTTCCTGCTCAACCAGACGGGCTTCTACGGCGCCCTGACGGGCGTGGATGGTGAAGTCGGCGCGTACGTGCCCGGGTTGTCCGACTGGGCGGGAGTCTGGAGCGTGGGTGGCTACTGCTTCGGATCCGAGAACATGGGGCTGACGATTCCGACTCGGGCCGACAGCTTCGGTGGTGTCTTCACCAGGCTCGACATGACCTTCGCCAGGAACTGGGACTTCCAGATTCGGGCCAACAACGACTCCGTCTATGAATGGACCGGCTGGGTCTCGCTCACGTATCGGCTCGGTGGGTCACGCCGGCGGAACGTGCCCGACCAGATGGAGGAGCCGATGCTGCGCAACGCGCACATCGTGCGTTACTCGAGAAATCCGGTCGCCGCCCGCAACCCGCGCACCGGAGCATTCTGGAATGTCACGCACGTGAGCAATACGGCCGCTCCCGGTGGCAATGGCACCGCAGAGCGTCCCTTCAGCATTCTCGCCGACACCACGAACCCCGCCGCGGCGACGAATTCCGCGGTGAACGCGCTCGGGCTCGTGAAGCTCGCCCCCGGCGTCGACCCGCGCAACAGCATTCTCTTCGTACGACGGGGCACGGGCACTCCGGTCAACTATGAAGTGCAGCCCACCACCATCCTCCTCCAGCCAGGCCAGCAGATGCTCGGGGAGGGAGTGCCTCACAGCGTCCTGACCCAGCAGGGTGTTCTCACGTTTACCGGATCGCCAGGAACGACACCCCTCATCACGAGCACCGGAGGCATTCCGATCGTGACGCTCGACGGAGACGGCGCCACGGTGTCGGGGTTTCGGATGCAGGACGCGACCGTGGGCGTCTCGGTCTCGTCGAATGTCAACGGGGCGGAGCTGCGACCTGCCCGCATTGACCGCGTGGCGATGGAAAACGTCAACATCGGCATCGAGATCGAGGACGTGGCCGGGGCGGTGCAGGTCTCGAAGAGCACGATCGATCGTTCCGGTGTCGGGGTCGGGATCACCGAAACCGCGGCCGGTCTGCTCACGGGCGACATCACGTTCACCGAGACGGTCATCAGTAACGCGACGGGATCGTCGTTCGCCGTCAGCGGCGGCTCTGCGACGATCGACTTCCGCGGACGGATGGAACAGACGAACGGTGCCGAGTTGATCGGCATCGCCGACACCACCGGCGGTGTCATCCGGCTGGCGGGCGGCGCCCAGGTGGGCTCGGTGGCCAATGCCCTCGTGCAGGACGGTGGAAACGGGATCTCCATCGCGCGAACCGACGGCGACGTCGTCATCTCGAGCTTCGATCTGACCGGGAATCAGGCCGCCGTCGACGGGAACGGCGTCATCAATATCGCCGAGGGGACGGGCACGGTGATGCTGGTCAACGGCAGCGTGGCGGATGGATTCGGCCCCGCGATCCAGATCACGGACAAGCCGCTGGGAGCGACCAGCGGCGGTGTCATCGTCCAATCGACCGACATCCTCAACATGGCGGACGATCCAGACCTCGCCACGGCCACCGGCAATGGCATCAACGTGCGGTCGGCGCTCTTGAACACCAACGTTCTGCTTCAGGAAAACACGTTCAGCAACCAGGTGAGTCCGACGGCCAACGGAATCAACATCGTGGCCGGCGGCGGCTTCACGATCGACGCGACGCTCCTCGCCAACGCTGCCCGCGGCAATCAGTCCGGCACCAGGAGTGCCCCTCTGCCGGGCCCATCCACGAATCGAGCCCTCGTCGTCGATGCCTCGGCGGGCATCATCAACCTCAACGCGCCACAGAACGAGTTTCGCGGGATCCAGGTCACGACGCCAGCACCCGGCTTCACCTATCGAGGCATGCGACTGCTCGACAACGCCGGGTCTCTGCGGATCACGCAGCAGAATGCGACCGACTTTCAGACACGCAATGGGGGGCTCGCCGACATCACGGGCGCACCGACATTCCTGAATCCGGCACCCGCCACGCCGAGCGTACCCTGACGAGTGATCGGGCTCGGCCAGCGAGTCCACGAACCACGCCGCGCGACCCTGAGTCAGCAACTCGCGTCGTCAGCGACGCCCGGCAAGCCCTCGCCAGACGGCGATCGGGAGGCGATTGCCAGGCCGCCCCGCAGGTCTGCCGGTGAATGTTTCCGCCCCGCTGTCCCCCGACGCGGACAGGATCAGCGAGCCCGCTGTGGCCGTGCCGATGCTCGCACCCTCGACGCTCGCGACACGCATGACGAAGCCCCGACGGGCCTCGACCGAGTGCGTCGGGACACGGACGAGGTGCTCGCGGACAGCGGGCGAGAACGTGAGTCGCTGCGACACGGTCGTGTAATCGCTGCCCGCGAGCGCCCGTGGCACCCCGCGAGTCGCGGCCTGACTGACCGTGCCGACGGTCGCCGAGATCACGAACTCAGGGGCATCGACGCCGTCAGGCAGCACGGGAAACACGTCGGTGAAGCCGCCGATGCGTTCGAGCGCTACGCGAAAGACCGCCTCATTCCCTCCCCGAACGGTCGGGGCGACGGTGCTCACAGAGACGACGCGACTGTCGTCGTCGACGATGTATCCGGGGACTACCAGGCTCTGCTCGTCGGTCATGCCGTTGCGCACGCCCGACACGACGAGCATGAACGCCTCATCGTCCTCGACGTCACGGTCGCCGATGACCTTCACGGAGATGCGCTTCGTCGTCTCGCCGGGCAGGAAGACGAGTGTGCCCTGGGTGGGCACGTAGTCGCGTCGGGCGACCGCCGTGCCGTCACGCGTCGTGTACGACACCATGACCGGAGCCTGCGCGTCCCCGAGGGTCGTGACCTCGAAATCAGCGGAGACCCTTAGACCGTTCTTCTCGATGACGACCGCCGGCTTGATCGACACGAGCGGCGGTTCGTCGTTGATGATCGTGTACTGCGACCTGCGCTGCACGCCGAGGCGGCCATTGACCACGTCGGTGAGCACGAATCCAAACGACTCATCCTCCTCGAGGTCGAGATCGCCGTTCACCTGAACGGTGACGACCTTGACCAGGTCGCCCGGCTGAAACGTCACCGTACCGGATGCGGCGACATAGTCCTCACCCGCGATCGCCGTGTCGTCGACGGTCGTGTAGGTGACGTCGATTGGCCCGAGCATCGGTGTCTTCGACAGTCGGATGGTGAACTCCACCGCGGTGGTACCCGTCTGGCCCTCGCGGCCGCTCGGACGCAGCACCTGGACGCTGGCCTCCGAATTGAGGAGGTAATCGAGCGATCCAAGGGCGTCGAGTCGCCGATTCCCGGCGACGACGCCCCGGGTTCGCGGGTTCGTCAGACCGGAGACCCCCGGCACCGTCGGAATCGCCTCGGCACCATCGAGGATTGCGGCCTTCATGTCGGTCACGGAAGGCAGTTCGCCCGTTGCATCGAGGTAGGCCGCCGCGAGGAGGCCGGCGACGCCTGCGACGTGAGGCGCGGCCATCGATGTGCCGGGACTAGGTGCATATCCGGAGGGATCCCAGATGCTCGTTGACACGACATTCGGCGCCGTCGACAGAATGCCGATACCGGGTGCCGCGATATCAACCGTATTCGCTCCGTAGTTCGAGAAGTCCGTCAAGCCGTCGGTCTGATTGCTCGCCGCGACCGAGATCACGTTCGGCACGTCATAGTTGGCTGGGTACGGTGCGACGGCGTCGTTGTTTGACGCACTGTTGCCAGCTGCCGCGATGAACAGCACCCCCGCATTGTGGTTGAGCCGGATCGCCTGCTCGAAGACGGTGCTGAATGGATTTCCGTAGCTGTTGTTCGTCGCGACGATCGGTATGCCGCGGCCACGCATTGAGGTCACGTAGTTGATGGCGCTGGTCGCAGCGGTGGCGGTCGGCACGGTACCGAGCTTCAGCACCATCAGGGACGAGACCCAATTGACTCCTGCGACACCGACGCCGTTGTTGCCCACGGCCCCCATCGTTCCGGCGACGTGCGTCCCGTGGCCAACGGTGTCGGTCAGGTCCGCATTGTTGTTGCCGAAGTTCCACCCGTTGATGTCGTCGATGAAGCCATTGCCGTCGTCATCAATGCCGTTCCCCGCGGTCTCTCCGGGGTTTTGCCAGATGTTCGCCGCAAGATCCGGATGCGTGACGTCAACGCCCGAGTCGACAACGCCGAGGACGATCGAGCGACTCCCCGTCGTCGTATCCCATGTCGCTGGACCGTTGATCTGATTCAAGCCCCACAGCGAGCCGTCGCCGTATCGCGGATCGTTTGGAACGGCGGCCCGCTCGAGCACGAAATTCGGCTCGATCGTGGCGACGCCGCGCGCCTGACTCCACGTGGTGACATCCTGCACCGAGGCGCCGGGCGCGCGTATCGAATAAAAGCCAAAATTGAGCGAATCGATCGCCCACCCGTTCGGTACCTTTGGAGATCGAGACTGATAGCCCGCTGCATCGATCGAGAGCGGATTTGCCGGCGTCGGCATCCGCACCATCCAACTGTCGCGGATCGCCTCGACCTGACGGCCCTGCCACGTGAGCGAGACGATATCGGCCTCGGAGAAGCCGCTGACGATGGGGCTCGCCGTGAGGTAGGTCCGCCGCTCGAGCGATTCGATGAGCGTCGAGAACGAGGCCGGCCGTACTTTCCGACCGCCCGCCGCCCGGCGCCTGCTACGCGATCCCGTCAGGGTGCGACCGGCAATCGGTCGGGCTGCACGAGCCCCAGTGAGATTGAAAACCATCGCGTGTACCCCCGGGAACCCTGCGCATCCTCACTCTTCGGGAGGATACCGACGATTTCGTGACGCGACAACGAATCGGTCACTCTGGTGGACGTGTGACGATTGCCGCGATGGTGCGGCTGAGCGGCCGAAGCGGCGGTTTTGCCGGGCAAACGGTCAGGTCACCGGGTCGCCCGCCGCGATGCACTCCGGTACGTCGCCCAACCCCACGGTGTTCACGGCGAGGCGGTAGAACGTGCCCCAGTGGGAGGCATCCACGTCCGGTCGCAGGCCCTGCCGCCGCCGGGCGACGAAAATGTCCTCGAACCACTCCGTGGCCGCGCCCGTGCGGCTGTCGCGAGAGGGCACGGGGCAACGCCGGCAGACGTTGGTCGCCCGGAATCCCGCCGTTCCCACACGGACGGGCCTGGGCTCAGCCGGGGGCAGGTCGGCAGCCGGGTCGATCGAGGCACCGGACGGAGGAACCGCCGGAGACGTCGGGTCGGGGTTCCAGGGACAGGCCAGCACGTCCTCCCAGAAGGCGTCGGCTCCGCCGACCTCCAGATTGACCCGGAAGCGACGCCGGCACTCGCCCAGGCCGATCCGGAACCATCGCGCCACCTCCGTCAGGGACTCGGTGGTCACAAGCGTCGGCCCACACGCATCCCGATCGTCAGGAAACCCCCCGCCGGCCCTTTCCTGGAGGAGCACGTCGAACCCGAGCGCCGCGGAGATCCAGCCGCACGGCCCCGCCGGACCCGGAACCAGCGGAAAAGTGTCCGCCGCGAGGCTGGCCAGCCGATCGACGCCCCTCACGGCCCGCGCCGCGACGGCCGCCGGATCGACGGCGAGCGTGATGCGTCGTTCCGCCAGAGCAAACTCCGCCCGCACCGCGTGCAGGATCGCCAGTCGCTTCGCGTTGACGACGCGGCCTTCCATGTCCACGAGCCGCCAGCGCCGGTCATGCTCGATCGCTCCGCCGGGAAGCACCATGGCCGTCCCGACGTCGACGCCGTCGAGGCTCTTGACCGGGTAGATCGTGATGCGATCGAGTGTGGGCATGGGAGAGGGTGGAGCGGGAGCCGGGCGGCGGGGCACGATGCCTGTCCGTCGCCCCAAGCATTGTGCGCGGCGCGCAGGACGGGAAAATCAGGGGCGGCTGATTGGGGTTGCCCGTGCCCTCGAGCGGGCTGTGGGAGCAAGCGCAGGCATGGATGCCGGAGCGCCGCGGACACGCAGTGAACGAAGGCCAGGATGGCCTGCGTGAACGTCCGGCGAGAGGGTATGGGCAACCCCAACCCACGTGTGACGTGGCGCCCTGCGGGTACGTTCTTCAGCGCCCATCCCGCTGCGCCGTCACATCCGGAAGTTGAAGGTCTGCCAGAGGAGCCGGAGGAGCCACTGGCCCACCGTACGGCTGCCCACCTTGATCCGCGCCGTGCCGCGCATCCCGGGCGTGAAAACACCCTCCGGGTCGTCGAGCCTGACGAGCGCCTCGTAACTCGTCGAGATCGGCAGCTCCCGCCCCGCCTCGTCGGTGCGCGTGGGCACCGATCCGCCGGCCTTGACGCTCAGGCGTTCCGGGCCGACCTCCATGCTGGTCTCGGCGATCTCGTCGATCGTGCCGGTCAGGGTGCGCCAGGCGAAGGCGTCGAGCTTCAGGTCCACCCGCTGGCCGCGTGCCACGAACTCGACCTCGGACTGGTCCACCACGAGCGCGGCCTCGAACGTGCCGCGATCCCCGACGAGGCAGACGACCGTGCCCTCCGGAAAGGTCGCTCCGAGGTTTTGCTCGTCGAGCGGGTGGCCGCTCCACGGCGGCAGCTTTCCGCCCGGATCGGGCGGCGGCCGCACGCTCGGCGCGGGCAGCACCACGCCGCCGCGCGGCGCGTGGATCACGAGCTGGCGGCGATCCCCCTCCTTCTTGGCGAGCTGCTCCTCGTAGCTCTTGAGCGACTCCTCGACGGTGCCGATCTCGAGCGCGGCGTTCGGGTCGGTGAACCGTTCCCGCTGGAGGCTCGCGAGCTTCGTGCGGTACTGCGTGACCTGCCCCTGGAGCTCCGCGATCTGGAGTTCCAGGTCGACACTCGAGAGGCGGATGATCTCCTGCCCATCGGCCACCACGTCCCCGGGCTTCACGGAGAGGTGGTCGAGCCGGCCGGGAATGCTGACGTAGACCGTCTCCTCGCCGCGGGGCCGCAGTTCGAACGCGCACCACACCCGCTGTGGCAGCGGGATGAGCGCCACCGCGGCGATGATCGTCGCGGCGATCGCCAGCGTGATCGCCAGATTGAAGGACTTCACCTCGTCTCGCCTCCCGGGCACCTTGAAGAACTTGATCATCCCGTACGCGGGCCGGATGACCAAGCCCCAGATCGCACCGGCGGCCAGCAGGCGGCCGAGCACCTCGAGCCGATACGGCTTGAAGACGTTCCAGACGAAGAGAAAGATCGACGCGGTGACGATCCACATGTAGATGCTCGAGGCCACCGCGTAGAGTGCGAAGAGCCCGAGGTTCCGCTGGGGCAGGAAGGGATCCTCCGGCTGCTTGATGCCGAGGCACCATTTCGAGGCCAGCCGGCCGAGGATCGTGCTCGCCTTCTGGCGGAGGTTCGGGATCTCGATGATGTCGGAGAGGATGTAGTAGCCGTCGTAGCGGAGCAACGGATTGGCGTTGAAGAGCAGCGTGGAGACGCTCGACACGAACATGACGTCGAGGCAGAGCTGGTTGAAGATGCCCGGGTGCGACCACCACCAGAGGTAGGTCGCGATCGACGCGAGGATCAGCTCGACGTACATCCCCGCCGCGCCGATCGCCGCCCGCTTCCACTTGTTGGGGAGCATCCAGCTGTCGGAGACGTCGCAGTAGAGGCAGGGCGTGAACACGAGCAGCATCATCCCCATCTCGTGGCACTCGCCGCCGTAGTGCTTGCACGAGAGCCCGTGCCCGAACTCATGGAGCACCTTCGTGACGCCCAGGGCGATCGCGAGGTAGAGCCAGTTGCCCGCCGCGAAGAACTGGTGGAACTCGGGCAGCTTCGCCCGGAACACGTCGAAGTTCACGAGCACGAGCAGCACGGCACTCAGCACGAACGCCATCGCCGCGATGATGGCGGGCAGCGAGAAGAGCCAGCCGAACCACGGGTCGATCCGCTCGAGGATCCGGTCGGGGTCGATGCCGCGGAACCGGAGCGACATGATGTTCGAGAGCCAGGCGATCCACTGCTTCCAGATCCGCTGCCGCCGGCGTTCGAAGAGCTGCGGCCCCTGCCCCGGCCGGTCGCCGGTGACGAGACCGCTGCGGTGAAGGGTCGAGACGAAGCGGGCCAGTTCCTCGACGGTGATGCGCCGCGGAGGAAACTGCGCCTCGAACCGCTCCTTGAGCTGCTCGAGGCTCCGCTGGCCGTCGAGCATGTCGAGGAGCGCGTATTCCTCCGGGCGGAAGCGGAAGTAGTGCAGCGCGATCGGATCCTTGACGACCCACCAGGCCTGCCCCTGGTAGACCTGACGCGTGACGTCGAGGTCGCCGCGCCGGCGCAGATTGACCGGCCGCGTGGTGCTCGAGCGAAAGGCGTCGGCGGTGGCCATGGGATCCCTGCCGGCGGGGACGGTCGGGCGGCCCGCTACCGAGCGGCCGTGGCCTCGCGGCGGACGGGTGCGAGCGGCTGCTGCCGTGCGTGGACCGTCATCGTGGCGGTCTGGCCCGCACGCAGGAGCCACTGCTGGGACGAGGGTGCCTTGCGGTTGTCCACCTCGGCGAAGACGCGGTAATCACCGCCGCTCTCGACCAGCGGGCTGACGAAGACGATGCGGCCGGTGAACGATTCCCGGGTGTCTCCCGCGAGCGGCACCTCGACGGTCACCGGCCGGTCGCGCACCTGCTCCGGGCCCCACTTGGCCGCATCGACGTAGCCCTCGACGCGCAGCCGATCGGTGCGGACGATCCGGGCGAGCGGGTCGCCGGGCTGCATCCACTCGCCGAGGTGTGGGAAGACCTGCACCACGACCCCGTCGATCGGCGACGTGATCAGCCGACGCTGGATCGAGTGGCCGGCCGCCTCCACCTCGACTCCCTTCGATACGGCCGCGAGCTTCGAGACCCGCTGTTCGAGGTTCGCCTGCTCGATCTGGAGGTCGGCCTTCTCCACGTTGAGACGGAGCCGGTTGATCTCGACCTCCGTGACGCTGCCCGGCACCCGGCGGGCGGCCTCGAGCGCCTTGTCGAGTTCGGCCTGGGCGACCCTCAGCGACGCGACCGAAAACCGCACGTCCACGTCGCTCTCCGACTTGGCGACCGCCTGGTCGTGCTCGGCCTCGGCCCGCCGCTTCTCCATCCGCGGCTGGTCGTCGTCGATCCTCGCGATTTCGTCCCCCTTCGACAGCGAGTCCCCTTCGCGGAGCGGCAGCTCCACGAGCACCCCGGACTCCCGGGCCGGGATCTTCGCCTCCTCGATGAGCGAGACCAGACAGCGCTCGAGCACCGGCTCCGCGTCATCCGCCGCCTCCGGCCTGCCCGCGGCAACGAGCACGAGCGCGCCTGCCGTCGTCAGCCACCGGATCGATCGCATCTCGCTCGCCATCGCTTCTCCTCACCAGAGCCGGAACAGCACCTGCGTCTGGATGAACGACAGGACATCGTGGAACCACACGTAGCCGAGCGCCCGCCTGCCGCAGGCGATCCGTGCCGTGACGC
>Ga0169931_10005945_pt1 | contig 18523 bp, 16 predicted proteins | sample Kivu_15m_20L_FD_129675 | JGI IMG/M metagenome (GOLD analysis project Ga0169931, IMG submission 129675) | Freshwater microbial communities from Lake Kivu, Western Province, Rwanda to study Microbial Dark Matter (Phase II) - Kivu_15m_20L... | ecosystem: Environmental > Aquatic > Freshwater > Lake... | reverse complement strand
GCATTGCACGTGATTTGAACAGGCGCATTAGTACAGGCGCTTTGCGGAAGGTTTAAGGTCACTTGCGGTGCGTAACCTGCAACGGTTATGGAAATAGTATCCTGGGCCTGGCAGCGGTTGATGTGCGTGGAATTGAGAGAAACGTTATAAGTGCCCGCATTGGAGACGGTATAGGTCGGATTGGTCGTGCCATCGCTCCAGAGGTATTGAACCGTTGAATTAGCCCCAACCTGTAGACCTAGTACATTGCCAATGCACAATGAGGTATCGGCCCCGATGAATGCGGTGGTAGGGTAGGTATCGAGGGTAACAACTAGCGTATCGGAACGAACGAAACAACCGCTGTTATCGGTTACTTTAACAAAGTAGGAGCCAGGCTGGGTTATGGTCATACTCGGAGAGGTACTTCCGTTCTGCCACAAAAACGAAAAAGAATTGGTCGGAAAATTAGTCGTCCAAACCATGCTTTGGCCTTGGCATAAAATACTGGTAGCAGGTTTATTGAAACTATAAGGGGGTTTTACTTCAATCGTATCTTTTGAAACAACCCCCATAAAATCCGTAACGGTTACCCAATATTTTCCGGGTTGTTGAACGAAAATACGCGAAGCTGTTGAACCCGTTGACCAAAGGTAAGAGGTGAACCTGTAACTTGGTTTTAATTGGATGTTACCGCAATTTAGTGTGGATGAAATCAGGGTATCCGGACCCAAATTCACAGGAGGACAATATTTGAACTGCAAATAGGCATCGACGAGGTTGCGCAGAGAATCGCTTTGAGCATTATTGAAAAGCAATACCTCGGTAATATCTCCTTGGTAGTATCGGGTTGCGGTCCCCCCGTATTTACCAACTTTTAGGGTAGCTGTTGAATTGGGTAAATATTGTGGTATTGTTCCTACGATAGAGGTACTTAATAATTGAAAATTTTTATGGTAGGTAGCACGCGCCTGAGTATTAGCATTGTAGGTCAATGTCATAAGCGTTGGTTTATTAACGACCATATCCGCGTTGGTGGTAAGCACTTTTTGATTGCCAGGGTCCGTGACCGTGAAGCAAGGTGTAAACATGTACTCATCAGCGGTCGCGAATTCCGTTTGCCATACCCAAGACCCTTGCGTCTGATAATCCCACTTTGCGAGAATAGTTTTGTTGACGGCAATGACACTTGGCTTAACCAAAGCATGGGCTGTAAACTCTGTCGTGAAATCCAGGGAAGGACTATCGGACATTTCCAAAAAATCATTCGAGCCGTCGTATTTGACGGAAGCTTGATTATTCATAATCGAATCCGAAGGGATAAAAGTAGGTCGTTGAGCAGCGGCACTTTGAAAAGCATTGTTGTTGAATACCCCCTGGTCGGTCATCCCAATAATAGTGTTACCCGCCAAGTTCACGCCATTACTCGGGTCAAGCCATGCTACCAAGCCGTTTAAATTATTCGGATTGAAAAAATAATATTTCCGAACCCAAGACCAAGAACTGGCAGGATTGAGGGAACGTACCCTCCAATAATAACAGGTGTTCATAGGACCTAAAGGTCCCACAGAATACGTGCCTGCAGCTGTGGTATCGTCGACAAGGACATTGACAAAACTGGAATCTAAAGAAAGTTGAAAACGGTATTGATTCGGAATATTGGGATTTCTATTCCATTGAAAATTAACCGTTGACGCATTGGAAACATGGTTTGCATGGGGAAACAACAACTCTTGGTTGATTTGAGCCTGGCAACACATGCAAAGTTCCATCAATAGAAGTGATATAATAATCCTCATAGGTTAAATATAGTAAAACTATGGGAAGAGAAAAATGGGAAACTTGAATTTAATACACGAAAATTCGTTAAAAAGTAATTTGCTGTAACTTTGACTGTGGATTCACGACAACACAAGGCAACATTCTATGAAGAAATAACTCCAAATCACCGTTGGTTCAAATTTAATTTACGCGAAGTTTGGCGCTATAGAGACCTTGTGATCCTGTTTGTTAGAAGAGATTTTGTCGCACAGTATAAACAAACTATTTTAGGGCCGCTTTGGCTAATCCTTCAGCCGCTATTAACCACCTTTGTATTTTACATCGTGTTCTCGAAGATTGCCAAAATATCCACGAATGGTAGTGATCCTTTTTTGTTTTATCTATCGGGCATCACTTTATGGAATTATTTCTCCGATTGCCTTACCAAAACTTCGAATACTTTTGTGGCAAATGCCGGGATTTTCGGCAAAGTGTATTTCCCTAGGTTAGTGCTTCCAATCTCGATTATCCTTTCCAATTTAATTAAGTTGGGCGTACAACTCTTGCTTTTACTATCCGTGATTTTATTTCGTTGGAGCTTTCAAGGCCTTACTCCTGAGTGGAACTTTTACGTTTTTTTGTTTCCTTTACTCATTCTTATTTTGGCCATCTTAGGCCTAGGACTCGGCTTAATTTTTTCCTCCGTCACCACCAAGTATCGCGACCTCGCTTATGTTCTTACATTTGCAACCCAACTGCTCATGTTTGCCACCCCCATTTTCTATCCGCTGAATTTCGCACAAGGATTTCTTGCGAAAGCTATTGCTTTAAATCCTTTAACTCCCATCTTCGAAACATTTCGATTTACCCTGTTTTCTAGTAGTAATTTTGAGGTAGTTGGATTACTTTATGCTTTTGGTCTATCTGTCTTTTGTTTAATGATAGGAATAACGCTCTTCAATAAAGTAGAACGATCATTCATGGATACCGTTTGATGTATGGACGCACTGAAAATTGAGGGATTATATAAAGAGTATCGATTAGGAGAGCTTAGCACCGGTACTTTTGCCCATGACTTGAACCGCTTTTGGTATCGCTTGAGAGGGAAGGAGAATCCGTACGAGAAAATTACGGAGACGAATGACCGCACAAAGAATACAGAAGGGGAATATGTTTGGGCTCTTGAGGATATAAATTTTTCCGTAACGCAAGGAGAGGTGTTGGGGATCATTGGACGTAACGGCGCGGGTAAAAGTACCCTCTTGAAAATACTATCGAAAGTTACCAGTCCTACCCGAGGGTCCATAGCGATTCATGGGAGAATCGCCTCACTCCTAGAAGTTGGAACAGGGTTTCATCCCGAATTAACCGGCAGAGAAAACATTTTCTTAAACGGCGCAATTCTCGGAATGACCAAAAAGGAAATACGCTCCAAATTTGATGAAATCGTCGCTTTCTCCGGGGTTGAAAAATACATTGACACCCCTGTCAAGAGATATTCCTCCGGAATGTACGTTCGTTTGGCCTTCGCTGTTGCAGCGCATCTTGAACCTGAGATTCTCATAATAGATGAAGTTCTTGCCGTTGGTGATGCTGAATTTCAACGTAAATGCTTGGGGAAAATGAAGGAGGTAGCAGGGGAGGGTAGAACAGTTTTGTTCGTAAGCCATAACATGACTGCCGTAAAAAAGTTATGCAATAAAGGTCTTTTGTTAGAGCAGGGCCGAGTCGCTTTCATGGGTTCCGCCGAAGAAACGGTTCAAGCCTACTATACTCAAAATACAGAAGTCATTAAAACCTTCCAGATATTTGAAAATAGTGCTTCTGCACCAGGAGCCATGGGGGTTTATCTTAAAAAAATCGCACTATCGCCTTCCGATCCGTTTATAGACGATCATATTACCCTGGATTTCGAGTTTTTTGATGCGGAAAATCGTCAAAAAATAGCGATAGCTTTCGACCTGTTGAACCAAGATGAGATGGTGGTCTTTGGTTCTGGCGCCACCTTAAAGTCCAATGACTCCATCTTTCAAGCGACCTGCTATTTCCCAAAAAATCTGCTCAATGAAGGCACTTATAGCATCCATCTTTATGTTAACTCCGATGGATATCAACCCCTATTTTCCCTTCCCGAGGCGATACGTTTTGAAATTACAGAACGGGAAAGAACGCATGGATTTTTGGGTAAAATAAATGGAGTAGTTCGGCCTGAACTAACATGGAAAACAATATGAAAAAGGTCGCTATACTTCAATCCAATTATATTCCATGGAAAGGTTATTTCGACCTCATTCGATCGGTGGACGTTTTGGTAATATACGACGAGGTCCAATACACTAAAAACGATTGGCGTAACCGCAACATCATTAAAACTCCGAATGGACCCATGTGGCTTACCATTCCTGTGAGGCAAGAAAGCCTAGAGCAAACCATTCATGAAACGCGGACCGCAAAAAATAATTGGAATGTAAAACACTGGAACGCCATCAAAGCAAACTATACCAAAGCGCCGTATTTTAGCCTGTATGAGGAACAGTTCAAAGAATTGTACTTAGGTATGGATACCGATTTACTATCGGAAATAAACCTGAAATTTATACATGCCATAAATGCTATTTTAGGCATTCAAACCAAAATAATCGATTCGCTGGCCCTAAATCTGAACGGCAATAAAAATGAACGCTTGGTGGATGCTGTGCATAAGTTAAACGGAACGCATTACGTATCGGGGCCGGCAGCTAGAGCTTATTTAGATATCAAGCTCTTCGAAGAAAATAATATTCAGGTAGAATGGATGGATTATTCGGGATATCCAGTATATCATCAATTATTTGGTGCATTTACGCATGAAGTTAGTATCTTGGATTTATTATTTAACGTAGGTAGCAACGCAAACCGTTATTTGAAAGCATCATGAAGCGATTAGTCATCCTTGGAGCTCAAGATTTAGCTCAGCAGATTGCACATTTAGCGATAGAAACAAATTCCTACGAAGTTGTTGGGTTTTTGGACGACTTCCTACCCAAAAATACAAGACAAGGGGGTATTCCTGTCCTGGGAAAAATCAACCAAGTGGAAGAGTTGTATACGCAAGGTATATTTGATGTCCTTCTCATGGGAATTGGTTACCAACACATGGCGTTTCGCGCCGAATGTTTCAACCGCTGGCATCCGTTAATTCCTTTCGGGAAAATTGTGCATCCAAGTTGTATCCTTGATTCTAGCGCACAATTGAGTGACGGAACCATCCTTTTTTCGGGATCTATGGTGGATCAACATGGATTCATTGGAAAGAACTGCCTATTCTACAACGGTTGCATTCTATCCCACAATTGCCATGTGGGAGACCACACTATTCTTTCCCCAGGGGTCAAGGTCGCAGGGTTCAGTACCCTTGGAAATAGCAATCACCTCGGAATTGGCACCCTTGTTTCGGACCATGTAACTACCTCTGAACACGTAAGAACTGGCGCAGGAGCTGTAATTGTTAAATCCCTTCAGGAGTCTGGATTATATACAGGAATTCCCGCAAAATTAAGACCATGATAGAATTCAACCGGCCCTATCTTTCTGGAAAGGAATTGACCTATATTCAAGAAGCCGTCGAGAACCGTTGGATTTCCGGAAACGGTCCCTATACCAAACGGTGTCAATCGTTTTTCGAACAACGCTATGGGTTTAATAAGTGCCTTTTAACCTCTTCTTGCACAGATGCCTTGGAAATGGCCGCAATACTTTTTAAATTAAAGCCTGGAGACGAAGTTATTTTTCCATCCTTCACCTTCGTAAGTACAGTAAATGCATTCCTCCTTCGTGGCGTAAAAGCAGTATTTGCAGACTCTTATGCCGACCACCCGAACATAGATCCACAAGAAATTCGGGCCTTAGTTACTTCTAAAACAAAGGCAATTGTTGTGGTACATTACGGAGGCGCAGCTTGCGATATGGAAGAAATAGCAAAAATTGCCAAGGAACACCAATTATTGCTTGTCGAAGATGCCGCGCATGCTATAGATTCTTTTTATAAGGGAAAACCCCTTGGAAGTTTTGGGCATGTATCGACCTTTTCATTCCATGAAACCAAGAATATTATTTGTGGAGAAGGAGGAATGTTGGTCGTAAACGACAAGAAACTTGAGCAAAGAGCTGAGATTATTTGGGAAAAAGGGACTAACCGAACAGCATTTTACCGCGGGGAAGTCGATAAATACGGATGGGTGGATATCGGTTCTTCTTTTTTACCTTCTGATGTTACAGCAGCTTTCCTCATGGCGCAATTAGAGTGCATAGATGAAATTCAAACTATGCGCAAGAGCATCGTTTCACGATATCACGAGGCACTGAGTCCCTTAACCGAAAAGGGCGCAATAGAGCCCATTAAACCAGGAAAATTCGCCACGGAGAACGGACATCTTTTCGCCATGGTTCTTCCCAATGAAGCCACAAGGAAATCATTAATCGTTCACCTTCGTGAAAAAAACATATTTCCTGCGTTTCACTACCAGAGCCTTCATAAAAGCGCGTTTTTTATATCCCAACATGACGGAAGGAATCTACCAAATGCCGACAAATTTTCCGACGGATTACTTCGCTTACCGGTGCATTGTGGAATAACATCGGGGAATGTTGATGAAATTTGCCAACACATTATTGCCTTTTTTGATGGAAAGTAAAATTAACGTACTTTTTGTGGTATCCGAGTTTTGGCAAGCAGGAACACAGCGCTTTACGTATGAATTGGACCGCGCCCTCAACAAAGATCGTTTTTCCGTTGAAATCTTGTGCCTTTTACCTTTAGAAACTAGTGATCGTTTTAACGATTATTATTATCCAAAACATCGGGAATTAGGTTCGAAAATACATTTCCTCCATGAAATTAATCACCGAACAACACCAACACTAAAGCAAAAAATAGAACACCGCCTTCTCAATAAATCCCTACCCGATGAACGGTTATCTATAAAATCGTTTTTTGATACGTTTGATTGCATCTCCATCATGGGTGAATACAATTACAAGGAAATTGCACGCTATCTTTCCGCCGAGCATCAGCGAAAATTGCTTATTCATGTGCAAAATTCAAAACATCAAGTAGCCAACAATTATGAAGCTTTTCCTAAGTCCGAAGTATTTCATTTTGTATCAGGTTTTCATGACGATCAAATAAAGTTTGAACTATGTGATTTCAAATTATTTAAACATACTTATTACAACCTAAACTTTTTATTTCAGCGTCAATTCAATAAGGACGATTATCGAGCTACTTCTTCTCCTAAATTGGGAATTTTCACGAGGCTAACACCCGCGAAGCCTTTGGATCCTTTTATTTATGCATTTCAACGGATCGTTGAAGAATTACCTGAGGCAGAATTGCACATTTATGGCAGCGGTGACCCTGTACAAGAAGGTCTTAGTCGCTATGTTGAACAGCTTCGTTTGGAAAAGCAGGTCAAATTTAGGGGGCATCAAGAAGATGTCATCAAATCAGCGGTGGAAGACCAACTCGACTTAGTATGGGGCCATGGTTACCATGGTTTACCGGGGGGCTGGGTAAGTTTTGATTTAAGCACTGCTGGATTCCCGCAACTTTTTTGGAATTTCGGTAATAGCACCGGAAAATTTCATTCCTTTTTTCCTATGTTTAATTCGGTTAATGAGATGGCAGAGAAGAGTCTTTCGATTTTGTTCCATCCATCGGAAGCAAAGATGCTCGCTGACGAACAATTTGCCTACACGAAACAAAATTATAACATCTCCAAGAATATTCATGTCATGGAACAACTGTATCTTCAAATCGCAAAAGGAGTAATTACGGAGAAATGATAGTTAACTATAGATTGGGCGGTAAGCTGATAGAATTAGAATTAATTGGTGTAACGCTGGTTGGCGAAAATGAAGTACTACTTCAAAAAGATGAAAATTTAATCAAGAGAACGCCTTGGAACCAAGAAGGATTTAGCATTGAAAATTTTTTAAGTGATGAAGATTTCAGTAATATCAAAGAAGGGCTTAAACAGCTGGTAAGTGAGAAAATTGTTGAAGCTGGTGCATGTTGACGGATATAACTTTAATGAAAATCAAACGCGCATGTCACCCGAAATGAGATTTTGGAAACGATAAAAACATTTTGATTAAACGTATAATACATAAAGCAAAACGGGTATTAAAGTCTTTAAAAATTGACTTTGAACTTTTAATGTATAATTCGTTCGAACGGAAGAAACAAAGAAAAAAAATCATCAAAAAAATTAAACATACGGAAACTGATGTTCGCCACTTTACCTTTAATACAATCCAAGAAAGAAGTATAGCGATGAGCGAGGAAGACAAAAGGTTAAGAGAGGTAATTGTAACGTGTTATTTCACCCTAAAACCCGACCCTCAAACAGGAAGTTCTCGAAATGCTGCAGATTTTAAGTACATTCAACCTTGGTACGACTCCATCATTAAAATTGGAGTCAGAGGAATTGTGCTTCACGATGGACTCGATCCAACATTCATCGATCAGTATTCCAACGATAACGTTCAATTTAGATTCTGCCGATTAGGTAACTATTCAATCTTTGAAGAGCGCTGGCTGTTGTATCACTTATTTCTCAAACAACTACCAAGGCTGGAAAAGGTGTTTTTTACCGACAGTAACGATGTTTACATCACTCAAAATCCATTTCCATTCATTCAGAATAAAATGGCGCTTTATGTAGGTCGAGACAATGCGAATCGTATCAAAGACTCAGGCTGGCTTCAAGCGGAATACGAGCAATATGTTATTGAAAGCAATTACAAAATTGCAAGAACCTACCAATATCAATGGGCATACAATGCGGGGGTTTGTGGAGGTTCGCGTGAATTATTGTTTTTTCTGACACATGAAATGTCCAAACTTATCTTTAAAGTGACAAGCGACCATCACAAAGACATGACCCTATTAAACCTTGTTATTCATGAACATTTCTTTCCTCAGTTATCTTCAAAAAACTGGCATCAAAAACTCGTTGACGCACAAAATGATGCACTTGCTTCTCATTCAACATTAATAACAGGGTACCCTTTCAATAGTGGTTTTAAGGATTTTGATTTTGATTCAACTGCTTATTTCATTCACAAATAATCCCTTATGACAAATCCCCTTGTTTCCTTCATCATTCCCTACTATAACGCTGGAGAAACCATTCAAGAAACAATTGATTCTATTTTCAAACAATCCTATGGAAATTTTGATATTTGGATAATCAATGATGGCAGCACAGATCCATTTTCCATCGAAAAACTTAAAGATTTTGAAGGAAATGAAAAAATTCACCTACTACACCAAGAAAATGCAGGACCGAGTGTGGCGAGAAATGCGGCCATCAAGCAATCAACGGCAGATTTTATTGTTCCGTTGGATGCTGATGATGTAATTAATCCAGATTCCATTGCCAGAAGTATTGAGGTACTCCGTGATGCAGAGGTTGGAGTAGCTTTCGGTGATATACGCTACTTTGGCATGGAGAATCATGTTAAAATTCAATCCCATTTTTCCATGGATCGTCAGCTTTTCATGAATCAATTAGCTGTTACTGCATTGATCCGAAAGGCTGTTTATCACGAAGTGGGTTATTACGACGAATTTCTAAGTAAACTAGGCTTGGAAGATTGGGAATTTTGGTTAAGAGTTGGACAAAGTCCATGGAAGTTTCACAAGGTTGAAGGCATATTTTTTCAAGCACGCTCCTCAAAAAACTCGCGTACTTTTGAGGTGGCGAATCAAAATTTGGAGCAGATAAAACAGTACGTGTATCAAAAACATGCCGTTATCATGGCCGAATGCTACGAAAAAATGTATTACCAAAAAAAACAACTCTTGGAAACTCCTGATTACAGAATAGGGAATTGGTTGATGAAACCATACCGTAGCGTCAAAAAACTATTCCAATGAGTTATCAAATCCATCAACTCACGGAAGAGAAGGTCAAAGACTTAGTTCCTTTGTACGAGAACGCTTTTGGAAAAAAAATTACAGAAAGAGCATTCCAGCAGAAATTAGACACGAATTTTGCGGGAATTAGCCGTGTTGGGTACACTGCTTATGACCTCAATGGAGACGCTGTTGCCTTTTACGGTGTTTTTCCCTGTATGGCGCATTACAAGGACCAAACGTATCTGGTGGCCCAATCGGGAGACACCATGACACATACTGCACACCAAGGTAAAGGACTATTCACTATGTTAGCCCAAAAGACCTACGATTTATGCAAGGAGCAAGGAATTCATTTGGTTTTTGGCTTCCCCAATAATAATTCGTACCCTGGTTTTGTGCAAAAGTTAAATTGGATTCATTTCGATACCATAGAGGCCTACGCGCTTCGCGTAAAAACGCTTTCATTCTATCGCATGCATCAATGGTTCAATTGGTCCGAAGATACGTTTTATAAACGAGGACATCATATCCTTTCCAATTGCAAAAAAGGTCAGCCTTTTCCGAGCTCCTGTAAACAAGATGGAGTGCCGGTCATTGACCATTCATCCGATTTTTTCAACTACAAAACCTACGAAAAGAATTATTTAATTGAAGTAGCGGGATTGAATTGCTGGGTGAAATTCAACAGCGAATATTTACTCGTTGGTGATATGCAAATGGCCGAAGAACGCGAATGGGATAGAACGCTTGATCACCTGAAAAAACTTGCGGCAAAAATGTTCATCCCTCATCTGCGCTTTCAAGGAAGTACCAATACCCCCTTGGCCAACTATTTTCAAAAAATTGGTCAAAAACTAGAAGCCACCCACGCCATCGGTGGTATTAATTTTTCGAACATCATCCCGCTGGAAAAAATGAAATTTACAGCCGCAGATAACGATACGTTTTAAATGAAATATTGGCTGCACCATAAAACACTGGGTCTTTTTGTTAAGACAAAAGGAAAACTCTCCCAGCCATTGCTGGCTGGATTGGGACATATCTTTATGCTTCACCGAATTTTACCTTCCGAAGAGAGGGAAAAATACACCTTCAATAAGGGGCTCGCCATAACACCTTCAACCTTGCAACAGCGCATCCGCTATTTTAAAGCTCAAGGGTATCGGTTTATTTCCATGGATCAATTGATGCAGGAATTGCAATCATCGTCCTCTCCTCGGAATAAATTCATTTGCATCACCCTCGATGATGGTTACCTGGATAATTTCACCTACGGTCTACCGATTTTTGAAGCGGAAGAAGTGCCATTCACCATATATGTAACCAATTGTTTTCCCAACGAAACGGCTCTAACGTGGTGGTTAACTCTGGAGGAAATCATTCAAAACAAGGAATGCGTTTATTTTGGTAATGAACGATTGGTTTCGGACTCACCAGCGCAAAAAACGGCGGTCTTTGAATTATTAAGAAACAAAATACTCCGTCTTCCACAAAGGGAATTACATCGCCTTTTACCCGAGTTAACATCCGTTCCAATCGAGGATTGGCAAAGACCTGTTCAATCGTTATCTGCTACATGGGACACCTTAAAAAAGTATGCTTTTCACCCGTTGGTAACGTTCGGGGCGCATACCGTCAATCATGTTTCCCTTGCCGGCCTTTCGGATGACGAGGTCCGGCATGAAATGATTCGTTCGCGTCAGGAGATTGAAGAAAAAACTGGGGTAGAGGTGAAGCATTTTGCCTATCCATACGGAGGGCTCATGAACGTGTCGTACCGAACCATGCAATTAGCCATGGAGTCGGGATTCCAATCGGCTGTTCTAAACCATCCCGGAAATGTCTTTTTAGCTCACGAAACGAGTCGAATGGCCTTGCCAAGGTATCCGCTGGGAGAGGAAACAAGCACCGAAGAACTCCAATACATTACCAACGGAATTCGTCATTTTTCAGTGAATGGATGGCGTAAATGCATAAAGTACGCATGATAGAATTATCCGTTATATTGGTCCATTACCGCACCCCGGAACTATTAGCCAATGGTTTAAAGTCGATATACACCCATGCGGGAAGTTTATCCTTGGAAATAATCGTGGTAGATAACAGTCCTGAATGGGATGAGATGGAACCACTGCGTGCTTCTTTCAATGAGGTTAATTGGATCAGGGCTGATTACAATTTGGGCTTCGCAAGGGCGAATAATCTTGGACTGAATAAAGCCAAGGGACGATACTTTTTGTTACTCAATCCCGATACAGAAATCTCATCTAATACCTTGAGCGCTTTGATTCAAACGCACATCGAAAAATCACAAAATTACAACGTCGGGCTGGTAACTTGCCGTATTCACGCTTCAAACGACCAAAGTCTGCTGGTTGGTTCTGGTAGAATTTTCCCTGATTTAAAACGAATAATTCGCCAACATCCCCTTTGGATCAAATTTTTTCGAAGCAGCAAAAACAAGAAAAATTATGATCCTCAAAGCATGCATTATGAAACGCATGAGGTTGATTTTGCCAGTGGTGCTGTTGTGCTGGGGGAACGAGAAAAGTTCGTATTGCATGAATTGAAGCTAGATGAAGACTTTTTCCTCTATTGGGAAGATATGGAATGGTGTTATCGCCTTCAGCGAAAAGGGATGCATCATTTTTTTTGTGGAGAAACACAAATTCAACACGTTAATGCCGCAAGTACCTCAACATTTTCCAATCTGGCGGCCCAACTTTACGTCTCTGAAATCTTGTACTACTATAAACGACTGTCGATAGCTCAATTTTACATCTACCGTCTTATCGTGAAAAACACCTTATGGGTTGATTTTTTATTAGCTAAAAGCCCTCAAGAAAAGGCACGGATTTCAGAACGGCGCATTATTTTTTCAAAAATCAGCCGAATGGTGAACAAAAGCTACCAAAGAAAAGTATCTTCGGGGAACGAATACCTACGCTATGATTCGGAAATACTTTCGAAATAAAGTACCGGGCATCTCATCGAATGCATTGGAAGAATTGCTCGCAAGCATTGAAGCGATTCGAAACCATTCGTCGACTATTGCATTTTATGGAACATCAACGCAAGGAAATTGGTTGGGAATAGCGAATGCAACGATGGGGCTGTTTCAGCAGAATGCCATAGGAATACCTCAATATTTTTCGCATTGCAGGCTCAGCAGCAAGCAAGTTGAACGGCTACTGGAACACCTTAAACAACAGCAGTTCGAGCGTATGGTGTTTAGTGGGTTTGCACCTTATTTTTTGACATGGATCGAAAAATTGGCGGAAAATCATTCGATTGAGGTCCTTTACCACGGGACCATAAGCGAATGGCACGATCTGTCCCACAGCGATTTCATCGGAAAACTCATTCAACTCGGTAAGCATGGAAAGATTCATCGATTTGGTTTTGTCAAGAAGGGATTGGAAGAGGTGTTTTCCACACTTTATGGCTTCGAATCCTATCACCAACCATTACCGGATCCAATCATTCCTAAAAACCTTACTAAGTTAAACCTCGATCGAAGTAAAATCCATATAGGAGTGTTTGGTGCCAACACCTTCAATAAAAACTTGCACAATCAGTTGGTACACGCCTTATTGATCGAGAATGCTGTCGTTCACGTGCTCGATAAAAGCATCTTTGCCTATTTGGGCATGAATCATCGAATCGTTGAACATGGTACAAATCTTCCCAGGGAACAATTTTTATCCCTTGTAGGCTCAATGGACCTAAATTTATACATGTCCTTCAACGAATCATGGGGCTTGGTGGCCAAGGAAAGTGAAGCAATGGGGGTGAAGTGTGTGAGTTTAGAAAGCCTGGATTATAAATCAATGATTCAGAAGGGTTAGCCTCATGAAAATCCTTCACATTATTCCCAATCTTCGAAAAGGCGGTGCAGAAAGATTGGTTATTGATATTGTAAGAGCCTTGTCGGCAAATCAAGGGGTTCAAATGAAACTTATCCTCTTTGAGAATAAAATTGAATACCATGTAGATGATTTATTATCCCGCATTGAAATTGTTCCTTCGCGCGTTCGGCTATCAGTGTTAGGAAAAAACACCTTTGAAATAGAAAAACTTCAACAGGCAATTGAGACTTTTAATCCTGAAATCATACACACCCATTTGTTTGAAGCTGAAATCATCTCTCGATCCTGCTATTACCCCAAAGCAAAGTGGTTTTCGCATGGACATGATCGAATGCGACCATTTAATAACTTGAAATTGTCCAGCTTCGTAAATAAAAGAAAGTTAACCGATTATTTCGAAAGAAGGTATCTTTTTCAACGCTACAAAATAAACAGTGGCAGCCATTTTATTGCTATCTCCGACGATATTGAAACATTCATGAAGGTTGTACTTCCTAAAGAAATCGGTAACATACACCTTTTACCAAACGCAATAAACACAAAACGATTTGAAAATCAAGGCTCCGTGGCCTCAAAATTACATGGCTCACCATTCAAACTAGTCTCCATCGGACGCATGGATGAAAATAAGAATCACCAATTTTTAATCGATTGCATACAAGATCTTAAAGCCTTGAATTTAGATGTTAACTTAACAATCATTGGGGAAGGTGATCAACGTGGTTATTTAGAGCAGAAAATAAAAAAAATAAACCTATATTCAGACATCTCTCTAGTGGGATCAATTGAAAATGTGGAGGAATACTTGTGGCAATCGGATATTTACGTGCATAGTGCTATTTCAGAAGGATTTGGATTGACATTAATCGAAGCCATGGCAGCCGGACTTCCCGTCATCACGCTTGACGGAGGGGGCAACCGAGATGTGATCGAAGAAGGAAAAAACGGTTTTTTAATCGAGGAAGAAAACGTCAAATGCTTCGTTGATAAAATACTTGAATTAATCAATAATCCTGATTTGTACCGTAACATGTCGATGTATTCAACATCCTACGCCCAAAAATTTGATATTGTGCCGTATGTAAATAATTTACTCGAACTTTACAGGAACAAATCGCTATGTGCGGAATAGCAGGTATCCTCGTATTTAACCAAGAACAAGCGGTTCAGGAGTCATTACTTCGTGCCATGGCAACTCCTCTTCACGCTAGAGGTCCCGATCAGGAAGGATTTTGGATTTCAACTACCCATGAATTTTCCTGCGGATTGGCTCACAAGCGATTAAGCATCATTGATGTAACCGATGCCGGAAAACAACCCATGACCAATGCATCAGATTCTTTAGCCCTGGTCTTTAACGGTGAAATTTACAATTATCGAAACCTCAAATATATGCTCCAGCGACAAGGGTGCACCTTTGTGTCATCCAGCGATACTGAGGTTCTACTTCATGCGTATGAAACTTGGGGAATTCAAAAAACGCTAGAAAACATCGAAGGCATGTTCGCCTTTGCCTTGTTCGACAAGAGGCTCCAAAAATTGTTTTTAGTGCGTGACCGATTTGGCGAAAAACCGCTGTACTACGCTCGTTATCGTAATGGTATTGCCTTCAGTTCGGACTTGCGCTCCTTTAAGTCGTTAAATCTCTCACGCAGTATTAGTCACTTTGCTTTGGGTTACTATTTTTCAGAGTTGACCACCCCTTCAGAACAATCGATTTTTGAAGAAATCCGAAAAGTTCCTCCCTCCAATTTTGTATCAATCGGCCACCATTCTTTAGAGGTCAAGCCCTATTGGGAATTAAACTATAACGTAAAGTCGAACTTAAGTTTAAATGAGTGCATAGCGGAAACCGAAAACCATTTGGAGAATGCCGTTAAAAACGCCATGGTTTCCGATGTTCCTCTAGGTTGTTTCCTTAGCGGCGGCATCGATTCTTCGTTAGTTTCCTATTTCGCCGCTAAGAATTATGGCCAAAAACTACCGACGTTTTGTGCGGGATTCGAGTATGAACCCTACAATGAATTGCCTTTTGCTAGAGAAGTCGCGCGGATACTTGGAGCTGAACACCACGAAATTGTCATCAATCCCTCGGATTTTTCGGCAGTGGATTCGATACTATTGGAATACGGTGAACCTTTCGCGGATTCTTCAGCAATACCATCCTTTTACCTTGCAAAATTTGCGCGAAATTCGGTGAAAGTGGTACTTGGAGGGGATGGCGGCGACGAGGTGTTCGCGGGATATAGGACCTACAATCAAGGTAAACGAATGCAGCAATGGCATAATGCCAAAGCCTTTCAACTCCCGCTATCTTTCTTACATGGACTTACCAAAAACGATAAGATGGCTTATTGGTTAGGCATTATGCGTAAGAATCCAAAGGTGCTCGCATCGGCGTTGCATCGCAGCATGGGATTCACGCAAGAGCAACTTGGACTCCTCTTTCGCAATGTTCAGCTTCAAGATGCGATGGAAAAGGAGCACGAGAAAATCATGCTTCAATCGTTAGAAATTACCGATACGGTCTTCGATGCCGTACTTCATGCTTCGCTTGGTACGCGTCTTTCGAACGACTATCTCGTTAAAACGGATCGTGCTAGCATGGCCAATTCATTGGAATTGCGGTCGCCCTTTCTCGATAAATCGCTGCTTGAATTTTCTTCGAAATTGCCGTATAATTTACGTATGCCAAAGGGTGAAAATAAATTTTTGACGAAGAAATTAGCCGAGCAATTCATGCCATCGGAACTCATTCATCGTAAAAAACAAGGCTTCGGTATTCCGATTGGGCAATGGATTAAAAAGGAATGGAAAAACCGTTTTAAAGCAATTATTTTTGAACCGAATCCTTTTATCGAAATGGATAGTACTTTTGTGAGTACGTTGTGGGAGGACCATCAAGCAGGTAGGGCAGACCACACGCATCGTCTTTGGACGCTTTATGTATGGAATTTATGGAGCAGCCAGCAGTAACCCGCATTTTATTCATTGCCGACCCCAACAGTTTGCACAATCAGAAATGGATTCGTTTTTTTTCAAATCAACCATCGAATTACACGGTGTTTTTACTTTGTGAAAGCCCGGAAGAACCCTCCGCAGCATGCCAACATTGGCTATCCCAGGAAAACATCACTTTTCTAGGTTGCTTGGCGCCTTTTTCGATAAGAAAACCGCTAAGAAATACTCGAGAATATCGCCATTTTCTTGAGGTTACCCAGCGTTTTTCAATAGACTGCGTTCACGTACTTTTTGCCACTCCTTATGCTCTTTGGTTGCGCAAGTACCAAGGAAAATGCGTTATCTCTACGCGTGGATCGGATGTCCTGAAGGTATTACCATCCCTTCTGCAACAAAAAGGGATAAAACGCATGTATTTCGCTTACCTATTTCGTTTATTTCAAAAGTCTTTTGCCAAGGCACATTATATTACTTCTACCTCGAATCAGCAAGTAGAAGGGGTCAGCCGATTATTTGCTTGTCCTTCGCTTTGCATCCGAACCGGTGTCGACGTGAGAGCCATTGAAACAGCCGAGGCTCTTTATCCTGTGAAAGTGGAACAGCGTTTTAAACTTTTTTCTCCACGTTTTGTAGCGCCAATTTACGACACCCTTTTTCAAATCGAAGGGCTTAATCAATTGGATTCACAGGAACTTTTGAAAATCCACTTCCTCTGCATTCGTGGAAATAACTGCCCTTCGGACTATTGGCACCTTGTTGAATCAGGACTATCGGCATTGGAAAGTAGAGGACTGACTTGGAATGCCTTGGACTATTTGGATCAAGCCCAAATGTTCCAAACTTACAAAGCCGCAGATGCCGTGTTGATGACGCCTGTAAGTGATGGAACACCCAACAGCGCTTTAGAATGTATGGCAGCAGGAATCCCCTTGATTATATCGGATTTGCCTTACGACGCTGAGCTCTTCGATAACACCTGTTTAAAAATCACCAACAGAACACCTGAAGGGTTAGCCCTTCAACTTCGTGAGGTAATGGGAGGGAATTACCCGCAACAATGCTTGACCAATGCCAAAGAGCGCGTTGAGAAATTTGGCAACCGTGAACGCGAAATGGTACGCCTCGAACAAAGTATTTATGGTAAATATATTCCAATGAAAAAGCCATGATCAAAGTGCTCATCCTTGCCTACGATTTTCCACCCTACGTTTCGGTAGGTGGACTTCGTCCTTTCCATTGGTATAAGAACTTTCGAAAGTTCGGTTTGGATCCTGTAGTGGTGACTCGGCAATGGGGAAACACCTACGGTTCGGCCTTGGATTATATAGCACCCGGTTATAGCGATAAAGTCATAGTTGAAGAAACGGAATGGGGAAAGATTCTTTACACCCCATATCACCCCAATCTAAGCAATCGATTGTTCTTAAAATACGGTGATTCACGTTACCGAAAACTACGGAAATTCCTGAGCGGAGTGAACGAGATTTCGCAATATTTTTTGCCTATTGGAACAAAACGAGAACTTTATAAAGCTTCATGTAACTATCTAAAAAAGAATGAGATAGATGTCATTATTGCCACCGGAGAACCCTTTGTTTTATTCCACTACGCTAAGCGACTTTCAAAGCGTTTTAAGGTGCCATGGATAGCTGACTATAGGGACCCATGGTCGAACACTTGGAGTAAAAAAAGTTGGTTGTACTTTAAATTCAACCAATTAATTGAAAAAAAAACGGTTGTGCGTGCTTCTATGATTTCCACCGTATCCACCTTTGTGGAACATCAAATACGCCAACAAGTTCCGATGGGTACTTTTTGCATCGCTCCAAACGGCTATGACGGGGAAGTACTTGAATCCCTGCACGCCTCGGAACAAAATTCGGAGGTATTTCAAATGGCATTTGTAGGTACGATCTATGATTGGCACCCGCTCGAAATAGTACTCACTACCTTAAACGATTGGGCGGATTCTAACCCCCAACGGAAATTCGAGTTTCATTTTTATGGAACCAACCGCAATGAAGAAATACGTCAAAGTACCACCACGCAT
>Ga0169931_10005944_pt1 | contig 18523 bp, 20 predicted proteins | sample Kivu_15m_20L_FD_129675 | JGI IMG/M metagenome (GOLD analysis project Ga0169931, IMG submission 129675) | Freshwater microbial communities from Lake Kivu, Western Province, Rwanda to study Microbial Dark Matter (Phase II) - Kivu_15m_20L... | ecosystem: Environmental > Aquatic > Freshwater > Lake... | reverse complement strand
TAAGAGAAAAGCAGGAACTGCACGAACAAGTCATTATAGGCCTCTTACTATTCATTGTTATTATATTATAATATTTTATCTTTAAGCCGTTTTGTCTCATTTTAAATCTTCGGCGGTGTAAATATTTATTTTTATACATCATTATAAATATTGCATATACTAAAAAAATATATCTATATTATATTTTCTATTGAACTACAAATAATAGTATTTCTATATATTTGTTTATCCATCTCGTTTATAATAACATACCTATTATCATTAGTATATCCTATAAAAATATATGATGTATCATCGTCTTTTAGTTTAATTTTGGTACCTGGTAATAAATTATAATTCGTTTGATGTAAAGACAAATTTTCAATATTATTTCTAATCTGTTCCATATTATAATATTTATAATAAATATGTTTTTATGTATGGTATAATATTAAATAATTACTGGCACAGGTATAATATCAATTACATAAGTATCTTTATCAATTTTCTCAATAATACCATTAACGTCTTTTTTAACCTTACCAACCGGATAATTTAAATCAAAATCGTAAATAGTGCCAGTTTCAGGGCAATACCAATAATTAGAGATATCTTCCTTATTGCCTATTTTTATTACACCTCTAATTTTAATAGCTTTAACTTTAATAGTTATACTTTTAATAGCATTTGAGCCATTATCAATTTTCATATCTTCTAAAATATCTTCTTTATAGGCTGGACCAATATTTTTATCAAATAAGGATACTTCATTAAATTTAAAACATCTATATTTTGATGCCATCATATTATGATTTTTATTTAATTCACAATCAATAGCTGCTTCCTTAATAGTATCTAAAAATGATTCAATTAAATTTTGTTTAGATCTTGCTAAATTTTCAATTTCAATATCAACAGTGTTTAATTGACTTTTATCTTCAACCACTATTTTTTCTTGAGTGACAATACTACCTTCAAGCGTTTCCTTAATTATAATATTATGTTTAATAGAACGATATCTATAAATTTCAACATGTCTTTCTTCCATTGGTAAATCTTTATGAGAACATTGACGAATACCTCTACCAATCATTTGAATAATTCTAACTTCATTCCAATAAGGTTCAGTTATATGAATTTGTCTAATATTGCTTAATGAAATACCTTCAGCACCTGCTGGAGAGAACAACATAATTTTAATATTTTTTCCATATTTATTATCAGGAGATGTTTCAATTTTAATAGATTGTTTTCTAACTTCTTTACTAATATCATTATGAAATTCAGCATATTTAAAATAATCTTTAGCATTAGGATTACTAAATGAGTTAAAACCAAAATATTTTAGATATATTTTAATTACATCAATACCTTCAATTAAAACATAGTTTGAATAAATTAATACAGGTCCTTTAGATTTAAAAACATTAAAAATTATATTTATAAATTTATTAGAACACATTATCATTTTACTTATAAGTTCAGATTTAGTTTTTTCTTTATTATACCAATCCTCATAATTATCATATTTCTTAAAATTTTCAATATCATTTAATATATTATTCTTTGAATCTTTTTCTTTAACATATATTTTATTTAAATAATTATCAAATGTTTCTCTAAAATTTTCAAGAGTCTTAAAATAAGCTTGTCCTTGGGATGATAATGTTTTCTTTATTTTTTCAGTATCTTTTGTTTTTAGCAAGTTTTCATATTCTTTTTCTCCTATCTTAAATTGATTAGGTCTTGGTCTCTTATCACCTGCAATATTTTCAATAGTAGGGAAAACAAAATTACTTGCTTGTCTTGTATAAGTTCTATAAGTTTCCTTATTTGATGATTTAGATTTCTTTTTTTTACTACTCATCTTTCTTTCTACATCTTCAAAATAATTATAAATATCAGTTTGATATTCAGACATTGGCACATCAATAAAATTTACAGATTTTGAAGCATACCTATCAGGTGTAGCACCTATATAATATGATACTAATCCAATTATTCTTCTTTGAAACATATTTTTTGTTTTTGGATTTATTGTAGGAATAGCACCATTATCAACAAAATATTGATCGAATAAAATTTCTGATTTAGGAAAAATATTAGGACGAAGCAAATTAAATAATAAACCTAATTCAAATGGTTTGTTAATAGCAGGTGTTGCTGATAATAAAACCACTCTAGTTGATGAATTTTCTTTTTTATCTTGTAATATATAATCATATATTGTGATCGCTCTCTTACCTTGTTTACTAGTCACATTACTATAAACATTTCTAATAAAATTATGGATTTCATCTATAACATATAAATTTTTTTTTGAACTATCTGTTTTTTTTACTTCATCTAAAAATTCTTTATCAGCATAAGGTGAATCATAATGTATCCATATAATATTTGAATATCTGTGTTCGTAATCTTCTTTTTGAAGCCATAATTTTATTTCAGCTTCCCATGGATTATCGTGTAATGCTGCTTTAATAAGTAAAAATACATTCCACCCTGAAGTCGCATTATATAAACCGTTATAAATAGCCATTACAGCACCAGATTTACCTGCACCTACACCATAATATAATAATGCATCATGATATGGTGATCTATAATCTAAATAAGATGCTATAAATTCTTGGAACTTTCTTAATTCTAATTTTGTAGTTATATTGCATGGATCCTCATTATCTTTTCTTATAATTTCTGGTAATTTAAATTTAGAAAAGTTCTTTAATAACCATACCGGAAATATTCTACCATTTATTTTTAAATTTGGATATGAAGATTTATTTCTTGATTCATCATTTCTTATATCATCTGACATTTATATTTTATCTTATATATAATCTATATAAAATTAAATTATAAAAATTTTATAGCAGTAATTATATTATTTATTATATTATAAATTAAATTTGTTTTTGTATTCATAATATTTTTTATATTTATTTTATCATTTTTATAATTTATATAAATAAAACCATTTCTATATTTTATTTCTTCATTTTTATTAACATAATTTTTTGAATCTATAAATAATTTAGCACCAAAAATATCAACACAAGTATTTATCGCACCAACATTTTTAACACTACATATTTTATAATCAAATTTTTTATCATAAATATCCATATTGGAAATAATATGATAATCTCCACTTATAATATTTATATTTTTATTATAATATATTTTATTTAACAATTTATAAAAGTCATCATTATCTCTATTTATTTCTTTTTCTTGAAAAATTATACTTGATAATAAAGTTGGTTTAGAACTTGAAAAACATTTTCTTTCTAGAAAAAATATATTTTTATAATTTTTTATATTATCATAAATATTGTATTTATTTATTGTTTCACTATTATTTATAGACATATTTTTATAATTAAGTATATATACTGTTTTATTATCATAATCAGTAATAAAATCTATTTCTATATTTCTAAATCTTAGATTATTAAATATTTTTATTTCTACATTTTTGAATAAATTATATATTTTGATAAAGTCTTTATTATTTTTATTATTATCATAATAAACATTATCTATTGTTTCATGATCGTCAGTCATAATATAATTAAAATTATTTTGTAAATAATATTGTTTTCTATCAATACATTCTATATAATTATCGTATAGTTCTTCATAAATAGATTCTTTTATTGAATTGTAATCAATATTATTTTTTACTATATTTTCATAATATTTTCTAAATATCAAATCATTATATAAAAAATCACCAATATGAAATATAACTCCAAATTTATTATTTATTAGTTCCCAAGTATTTGTTTCTAAACCAAAATTACTATCACAATTAACAATTTTAACATTATTAAATGGATTTTCTGCTAAATTTATATTAATTTTACTAATAATTTTATTATTTTTTTTATTTATAAATGATATAACATATAAATTTCCTTCTCTTATATTTTCTAAAATTAATTTATTTATATGATATTTTTTTATAATAACATTTTTAGTATAATTATTATTTATATCTAATCTAATATCATAGGATTTTTTTGATAAAATTATAATTTTAACTTTATTATCTTTATATTCACCTAGTATGCAACTTATCTTACATTTCATTTTATCTTTTATATATTATTATATAAAAAATATAGTTTAATCGTCTACCTTAGCAAAATGTAGGTTATTAGTTAGGATAAATAAATAAATCACCTTTTAATTCACAAACACCATTTGAAATGGCTTGTCCTGAAGTATATGTTTTTCCACCAACATTAACATCAAGTGATACAAGAGCAATAGCTGAACCAGCTGTAGTTGTAATCGCAATAAAATGAGCTCCTTTTTCAACAAGAATTGAGTTAGTTAAAGCTCCAGATAAAAAGTTAGTTGCTCTTACATTAAATACTTTTGAAACAGTAAGAGTTGAAGGTAGATTAAATCTAAAAGCATTAGTGCAATTCTCAATCTTAATTCTATTTACTGTAATGTAGCTTGTTTGAAGTTGTAAAGCAGTAGTAGAATTAGTAAATCTTAATTTATCAGCACAGAATTCTTCATTTCTCATATCATTAATTACCATAGCACTTACTGTAGCACTTCCTAAATATGAGCCTTTAAATTCATCAAGTTCAAAACTTGAACGATTTTTAGAAGAATTATTGTTATCAACAGTTCCATTAAAAACCCATCCTCCATTATTAGCGGTAGTTGCTGCTGTATCAGCAGTAGTAGCGCCAACAGCATATGAAATTATATCTCCAGCTCTTAATTTAGAACCTGCTTGAAATACCATTTGTCCGGATGTTGTTCCGTTTAATAATAAAACTTTAGCACCGTCATCAATTTTTAAGGTTGCCCCTGTTGCTATAGTATAAGTTCCAGAAATAATGTAGGTATCACATTTTTTCCAATGGGCGGAACCAGTTAAGGTGCCTGTTGCTATTACTTTGATTGTCATATATTAATTTATATATAAAAAAAATAATTTTAGAGGGTGGATTAATTTATCAATTTTTATCAACCATAACACATGTAATTACTGTGCGACATGTAGGACATGTCATTTGAGACTTTTCTCTTTTTTTTTGTTCCAACCATCTAGTTATTTCAGCACGACAGAAGTGATGGTCGCATGATGTTCTACAATTTGGTGGTTCAAAACTAATTCCACAGACTACATCATCTGGAATCAATAACTCTTGTTCTACAAAGGTTGGCAACTCAAATTCGTCATCAGTTGCCAAAAAACCATCATTCACTGGTATGATATTATAATTGTATATATAATTAATGATATATGGACCTTCTATCATATTTGTAAAAAGTGATGTAATACTTCCATTTTGAAGATTTATATCTATATATCTTAGATTTTCCATGAGGGGGTGTTTATAGTGATTAAAATTGTAAAATTTCAATTTTTTATTTATAATACTATGTAGTATTGTAATATATATATAAATCTACCTTAATTTTGATTGATAATGTTTGTAAATTAAAAAAATAACATAATATAAGGGATATAAAAAAACATTCTCTTTAGGTATAAGAAACTTTTCAATATAAAAAATATTATCTATAAAATAAAATGCTAATTTACTATATTTTACATTTTTAGTCTTAATGTATCCAGATAAATCTATAAAAATATTATATAATGATAATAACATATTAATATAGGATAAAGTATGTGGTATTAAATAATATATTATTAAAATAAATAATAAAACAATAATATTTTTAATTTTATTTGGATAAAAATTACTACAAATAATAGATAAGTAGTAATAGTAATAGTATTTTAATTCTTCATTTTCGTTATAAAAATTAATGTAGGATAAAACAGTATTAAACCATAATCTAAAATTACTTTTTTTAATATGTAAATTATTTTTATATATAAGAGTATCAGCTATAAAACTAGTTGCTATTCTATAATTATTAATTGAAATAATTTTAGAAAGATTTAAAAAATAAAGGGTAATAGAAATTTTATAGTAATATATTTCATCAGTTTTACAAAAATATAAAAATAATAATAATGATATTAATTTTGACAATTTAGACATATATTTATTTATAATAATATATTTATTTATTTTTAACAAATAATATAGCAATAATAATAATTAAAATAACTAAAATTGAATTATTATTATTAACCATACCAAATGTTTCAATATTATATCTTTTTTTATACATTTCATTTATTTTTTCAGTTATATCACATTCTTTACAATCAACTTGAATATCTGTTTTAGAATTATTTTGTTTAAATAATGATTTATTAGCTATATATCTTACAAATGATGATTCTAAATCATTTAAAATATTTATATATGCATCAACTTGATAACAAATTGGAAAAGCATTCTTTATTAATTTTTCAGCACCTTTTCTACTTAATAAATAACTACCACAACCAAATACATTAATTGAATTATATTTATTCCAATAATTATTAATAATAGTATTTTTTTTTGGATTATTTAACGGATCAAACCATAAACTAAACCAAGATAATAACGCTATATCATAATCTTGTGGTAAAAAATTAACATAATCTTCAAATTCTTTTGTATTAACATCTGTCAATAAATCATCTTCAAAAATTAATACATTATTTAAATTTTCATTTATAATTTTTTCCCATATTTTATAATGAGATAAATAACAACCTATAGCACCTCTTGTTCGTATATCTTTATGATTTGTTGATTTATTATGTAAAGTATCTAATGATGATATTGAAAGAAAATTATATATATCACTATCTTTTAATTCTTTACCAACTATTGCTTCAAATATTTCAATTTTATTTTTATCCATATTTAGAGTCTCCGCTAATGATTTCATATTTTTTAATCTATCATATCTTGATTTTAAATTTATAATAAATATTTTATCTATTTTCATAATTATATTTATTTTATAAAAAAAATTAATTGTAAACTTTAATACATCTTTTTACTCATTGTGTTAAAAAATCTACATTTATTACATACAGTATGAGTATTTTCATCTCCTAAAACTGTCTTATCTGCTATAAATAACTGCTTTTTACTTAAATATCTTTTAAAATCATTATTAATATTATTATATAATGATACATATGTATCTAATTGCACATCAATTGGAAATGCTTTAGATAATAATTTTTTTGCTCCTTTATTACTTATAATATAAGCATATAAACCTAGAACATTTGGTTTTACAGAATTATTAATTGTATATAACCATTTTGAATTTTTATTAATATTATTCATATTTTTTCTAGTCCACCATCCTAAATATGCTATATCATAATCATCAGGTACATTTTGAATATATTTAATTATTTTTTCATAATTTTTATCAGGTATTACATCATCTTCAAATATTATACAATTATTATAATTATTATTAACTATTTCTCTCCATATATTAGTATGTGATAAATAACAACCAATTTCTCCTACTGAACGAATATCATCATAAGAACTTGGATTTTTTAAAGTATATTTGACCTTTAATGTTGTATTATTATTTATAGTTTCTTTATCTAAAAGATGTCCGTCTACTGCTTTATATATTTGAATTTTTGTAAATAAATTTTCTTCATTATAATCTGTTAAATTTTTTAATTTTTGTAATGAATTATCTGCTACATGTTTTTTTCTTTCAAGATTTATCATATAAATTTTATTAATAATCATTTATATTTTATATAATTAACTATATATAAAATATTTATAAAGATTCTGAAGAAAATATCTCTATATTATTACTATAATAAAAGTACCAATTAGAATATATTTTACTATTTTTATATAATTCTTTATACTCATCTTCTAAATTATTTTTTTTTAAATAATTTGATATATATTTACCATCCTTATCGTTTAAATCTATATTAGGTAATTTATCTATTAAACTTGAATTATAATATTTAACATGATTATCAATACTATTAAAAATTTCTTTACTATACCATCCTTGTCTTCTACTATAAAATCTTCCTATATTCATTATTTTATTGTCTATAAATAATTTATAAAAAATTTTAATTATATTTTCAAATATATTATTTCATATTATATATATATAACATGTCTACATACTTAAAATGGCTTGATGAAACAGGTATAGACGAAATTGAATTAGTTGGTGGTAAAAATGCCAGTCTTGGCGAAATGATAAAAAATTTAAAACACTTGAATATTAAAGTGCCTTACGGTTTTGTTGTAACAGCCGATTCATATGATTATTTTATAGCCCATAATAATCTAGTTGAAAAAATTAATAATATTATTAATGAAACTAATATTGATGACTTTGTTGATCTGAAAAGAAATAGTCTTAAAATTAGAAATCTTATCGTTGATGGTGAAATTCCTGAACCACTTAAAACTGATATTATTAAATATTATAAAACTTTATCCTACAAATATCTTGATAATCATAATCAACCTCAGGAATATACTGATGTTGCTGTTAGAAGTTCAGGCACTTCTGAAGATTTACCTGATGCTAGTTTCGCCGGGCAACAGGATACTTATCTTAATGTTAGAGGTAATAATCAATTGTTGGAAAGAATTAAAAGCTGTTTTGCTAGTTTATATACCGATCGTGCTATCTGTTATAGAAAAACTATGGGCTACATCCATAATATTAAGCTCAGTGTTTGCGTACAAAAAATGGTTAGAAGTGATTTGGGATGTAGTGGTGTTGCATTCTCTATCGATCCTGATAGCGGTTTTAAAGATCTTGTCGTTATTAATGGTAGTTGGGGTCTAGGTGAAATGGTTGTTTCAGGACAGGTCAAACCTGACGAATTTATAGTCCATAAAAAAACTCTAGAACAAGGTTATAAGGCAATTATTGATAAATCACTTGGTGATAAGATTAACAAAATGGTTTATGCTGACGAACATGATAAGCGAACAAAAATAGTACAAGTTGAAAAGTTTAAACAAAATAGATTTTGTTTGGATGATATTCGTATTCTACAATTAGCTTCTTGGACTCAAACTATTGAAAACTATTATTCTAATAAATATTCTAGATGGTGTCCTGTTGATGTTGAATGGGCTCTTGATGGTCTAACTAATGAATTATATATCGTCCAAGCTAGACCTGAAACTATTCATAGTCGTAAAACAGTTAATAATAATAATGAATATGTTGAATATTCTCTTGATAATTCTGTAAATTTAAATAATAGTTTGTTATGTACGGGTGTTGCTGTAGGTTCAACTATTGGTTCTGGTGCTGTTAAACTTATTTTTAATTTAGATACTCGTGATTGTGAAGAATTTAAAGAAGGTGATGTTTTGGTAACAGAATATACTGATCCAACCTATGAACCACTTATGAAAAAAGCTAGTGCTATTATTACTGATAAAGGTGGTAGAACCAGTCATGCTGCTATAGTTTCCCGTGAATTAGGTAAAACAGCTATAGTTGGTTGTGGTAATGCTACTAAACTACTAAAAATGAATCAAATTGTTACAGCTTGTTGTTCTGAAGGAGATATAGGTAAAGTTTATGATGGTCCAATAAATTACAATATTAAACGAACAAATTTAGAAAATATTCCTAAACTTGAAAGAATTAATACTAAACTAATGTTAAACATTGGTAACCCTAATAATGTTTTTAAATTCCATAATCTTCCTGTTGTTGGTGTTGGTCTTGCAAGAGAAGAATTTATTATCGCTAATACTATAGGCATCCATCCGTTGGCTATATTAAATCCAGATAAAACTACTGATGATATTAAATCATTCATTGAAAATAAAGCTAGAGGATTTAATAATTCAAGAGAATTCTATGTTAAAAGATTAGCTTTCGGTATTTCTAGAATAGGTGCTACTTTTTATCCAAATCCTGTTATTGTTAGATTTAGTGATTTCAAATCTAATGAATATAGAGACCTTGTAGGCGGTAGCATCTTTGAACCTAATGAAGAAAATCCTATGTTGGGCTTTAGAGGATGTTCTAGATATTATAGCGACTTTTTTAAATCTGCCTTCCAATTGGAATGTGAAGCTATTAGATATGTTAGAGAAATTATAGGGTTAAGCAATGTTATTGTTATGTTACCCTTTTGTAGAACAATTGAAGAATGTAAAAAAACTATTGATATAATGAGAGAATTTGGTCTAGAAAGAGGTATTAATGGCCTTAAAATTTACCTAATGTGCGAAATACCCGCTAATGTTATACTTGCTGACGAATTCTGTAAATTAGTTGATGGATTTTCTATAGGTTCTAATGATTTGACACAATTATGCCTTGGTTTAGATAGAGATGCAGGTAATTTAACCTTTATAGGTAATGAAACTAATCAAGCTGTAAAAATCCTTATATCTATGGCTATTAAAAGCTGTAAAAATAATGGCGTTAAAATTGGTATATGCGGCCAAGGCCCTAGCGATATACCTGAATTTGCTGAATTCCTTGTCAAGGAAGGTATTGATACTATATCCCTCGTTCCTGATAGTATAGTAAAGACTGTTTTTAACCTAGATAAATTATGCTAAATTATGCGAGTGATATAGAAATTATACTAGATTATTATATATAAAGAGAGCATAAGAACAACAATTTTTATAAAAAGTTGAGCCTAAAGGCCAACATTTTTATAAAAATAATCACAGATTATTTTTATAAAAAGTTGAAATATTTTATTTTTTAAAGGATATATTCTGATTTATATCTGAAAAATGGCCTCTGCTGACGACTCCGTCCATTCTACTAAGGATGCTCCTTATCAGTTGCTATTCACAACTACCAACACAGACAAGGTGGCTGATTTTAAAATTGGCTTTGGTGACCTTGGACTACCCATAGATACTGTCGAAATCGACGTGCCTGAGATACAGGCCGATTGGCTAGACTTGATTCAAGACAAAGCTGGGAAAGTAGAGGCATCACTCTCCAAAGAAGACCTCATGAACACGTTTACAATTACTGAAGACACTGTGTTTGAATGTGGGAAGGAGAAGATTCCAGGGCCCGCAACGAAAAAATTTATCAAGGCCTGTGCAGGAAAATTGCACATGATTCCGCCGTTGTTGAAATGTGGAGCAACCCAAGTGGTTTATCGCTGTTCTGCATCCGTTCGTCTTCCTAACGGTGAAACAATCGCCTTAACCGCAATAACGGTGGGCCATTTTGTGGAGAAACGCACGAAGGAGGAAGGGTGCTCTGGTAAGGGTTTGATCGACACCCAATTTGTGCCCGATGACGACCCGGATCAGAGGACCATCTCACAGATGCCTTTGGCAGACAGGATGAAATATCATCCTCGTTTCAAGCTTATTCGCTTGATCATTGAGGAGCTACAAAAGAGATTTAGCTTTTAAGCTAACCCCTCAACGAGCCTCTAATGTCCCTTGTAAATTGTCTGTGGCTAAATTATATTTTTTTACTTAACTACAAATTATTATTTTTTCTATCTTTTTATATAAAATTGAAATATAAATATAATATTATAATTATTAAATTATAGTAATAAACATATTAAAAAAATGATTAAGGCCAATCCAACACATAAGGACATTGATGATTACATCAGTGAATCATTTGCCTCTGGTAATATAACTAGTGCTGCGTATATAGCTCGTGAGATTGAGGCTAAATTTGGTGTAGGTGCACCGCTTCATCCTGCTGAGGAGTATTTCCTTGAAATGTATTTACTTGCTAAAAAATCATCAAAGATTAAGGAGGATTAGAATTGATAATAATAATAAAAAGTTGCGTCTAAAGGCCAACATTTTTTATAAAAAGTTGCGTTCTACAAACCAACATTTTTATTTAATATTTACATATTAAATAAAAAGTTGAGCCCAAGGCCAACATTTTAATTATTATTATATTGATAATAATAATTAAAAGTTGAAAAATAAATATTTTTATATTAACATATAAAAGGATGGCATATTTGACTCTCCCTGAGCTTTTATCGTTTCTCCAACATGCTCCATCAACCTATAGAATACCAGTAGTGTTTGGCGAGGCTGATCCTAAAATTAAAGAAATGATTATGGCGGTTTTTTCTGCCTACCAAGGAAAAATATTTTGTGTCAATCCATATTTAGAACAAAGTACAACATCTAAAACCATTACCTTACAAAAATCACTAGAAGCTAGATTTTCATTTCCAGCGTTAAGTGTTGGAATTATTGGAACAACTGGCTTAAATTTTAATAATCATTTACTTGATACAGAGGGTTGGCCTGGCAGTTCTACCGCACAAGTAGTTACGAATTTTGCTGGAAAACTTCATATATTGGCTGAACTGCATGGCACAAAAGAAGTTTATTATTACAGTAATTTTGCCATTAGATGGGGTAGAGAATCTTATCAAGTTATTTTCATTGAGAGTTTCACCAAAGGTACACTCGTTGCACCAACCGGCGAAGCTTCAGGAGACATAGACGAATTGATTGCTTTACAGTTTGTGCCTGAAGGACAAGACAAGACACTAGACCAAATGACAGCTGATGAGAAACATTTATATCATCCTCGCATGAAAGCGCTTGCCGAGGTCTTGAGAGAGTTAGAAAAGAATGGTTTAGTTAGAGATGTAGAATAGAAAAGAAAATAAATATAAAGTTAAGGTTTTATAAATTTGTATATTATAAAACTAGATGGATTATGTTAAATTGTTTAAAACAATAGAAGATGATGATTTTTATATTATAAAGAGGTGTATTGATAAGAATGTGCTAGATGAGTGGGAAAATACTATAAAAATACTACAATCGTCTGAAAAAGATCATCCTGAAGAGATTAGTTATTTAAACAAGATATATCAAGATAAGATTAAAATTTATATAAATGGAATAATAAGAAAATACAAATATTTTTACAATCATGAAATAGGTAATATAAAGAATGAGTATTACAAGGTTAAAGAAAGTATAACAAATGGATTACATATATTATATCGTTTAGAGAACCATATAGAAATTAAAAACAGGGAAGAAATGATGGATAATATAATGATAACAATAAGTAATAATTTATGGCACAAAGAAGATAAAAACATATTTTTTATAAAATTTAATGAAAATAAAACAGAGTTAGTATGTGAAATGGATAACTTTTATGAAATAAATAAAATAGGAAATATAAGTATGGTTGATGAATATAAAGAAAATAATGAAAATAATAAAGAGAATTTAATTAACAGAGTACAGATTAGATTTGCGAATCAGGTTAGTTATAAAGTATGTAAATGTATAATAACAAGTTGGGAAGAATTTACAAGATATAGGGATAGTTTTAGAATACCAAAAATAAATAACAATAAATATGTAATTATTTATAACAGATATGAAGATCCACCTTTAAAGATTACATTTGATAATAGAACAGAATTAAGTAAAGAAGAAATAGATAATTTTAAGATTATAACTAATAATTTAAAAGTTTTTGAAAGTGAAAGTATATTAATAGATAAAATGTCTTTTATGACAAATTTTGTGAATAAAGAGTTAATAATGGATAAAATTAGAATACTAATTAATAATAAAGATTTTAAATTTAATAACAGCACACAATATGAGATAAATGAAAGTGAGTGTATAGAGGATATAGAAAATAGTGATAATATAGATAATCAATTAAATTCATTAAGATTGAGTAAATTATAGTAAAAATTTTCGTTTAATAATTTGATATTATATATAAGGTTATAATATTATAATAGTTTATAATTATGATAATAATTGTATATTTTTTTCAGTTAATATTTATAATATTTGCTTTAATAGCATTTAAATTAGAAACAAATATATTTAATACATATTATACATTAAAGCCATTAAAATATTTAATAAAAGCAGGTGGAACATTTACAATAAAGTTAGGACAATTTATAATAAATAAGAAAAAATTAGAATATCCAGATGATAAAATTCCAAAATGGGTATTAGAATTAGATGATTTATTATACAATGTTGTAGATAAAAATTATTATACAAGGATTCAATGGTTAAATGATTATCCAGAATTAAAAAATTATGATAATTTTACAATAGTTAATTCAGGTTCAATAGGTTCAGTATTTTTAATAGAACAGAATAAGAAAAAGTATGCTTTAAAAATTCAACATAGTAGTATCTTAAATAAGACACAAAAACAGATAAAAATATTAAAATTATTAATTAACAATAGATTTGTAAAACCATATATAATATTTAGTTTTGATGAAATATGCAATGTATTTTTGAATCAATTTAATTTTGATTTTGAAGGAGATAAACAAGTTGAATTTTATGAAGTGTTTAAAGAAAGAGATAGTGGTTTAGTAGTTCCTAAAATATATTATAAAGATGATAGGAAAATTTTAATGGAATATATACCTATAACATTTATAAATAGTAATGAACTAAATGAAGTTCATAAAATAAAAGGTATATTAAAATTTCAAGTATTTTTAAAATATATGTTTTTAGAAGAAGGTTTATTACATTTAGATTTACATTCTGGTAATTGGGGTATTAATAATAATAATTTAACAATATTAGATTTTGGTTATTCAATGAGAATATATGATAATAATGAAATAGAAAAGAAAAAAGCATTTCAAGATATGTGGGTTTATTTAAATACAAGAGAAGATAGAAATTTTATGTCAATAGTTTTAAATTATTTTATAACAGAAACAGAAAATATTGAAAAAAAAAAATTAATTGAATTATTTTTTGAAGAAATGAAAGACGTAAATATATTTGATCCAAAAAATATGTATTCAATAGTATTAACTTTTTGTAATAGACATAAATTTATATTAAGTAATGAATTTTATTTTGTAGGTTATTATATTAATTATGCTACAGGCATATCAACAAAGTATTTAAAAATTGTAAAACCGTTTGAAGATCAAACATTAGAAGAATTATATAATTCACAATTAATAGTTTCAAATTATGAAGATATTATATTCGATCAGTATCCCTTATTTAAAAAATATAAAAATGTAAGTCAAAGAATTATAGATGTTCTTTATGAAAAAAAAAATATAAAATAAATATAAAATAAAAATAATAATATAAAATAATAATATAAATTAAATAAATATGGAAGAAAAATTTAAAAAAGCTGCCGAAGATATTAAAAAAATATCTGAAATGAGTGATGAAAATTTATTATATCTTTATGGATTGTATAAGCAAGCAACTTGTGGTGATTGTAATATTTCTAGACCAAGTTTTTTTGATCCAAAAGGGCAGGCTAAGTACGATGCTTGGGATAGTAGAAGAGGATTAGAAAAAGAAAAAGCTCAAAAGAAATATGTTAGTAAAGTAGAAAACTTACTAAGTAAAAAATAAAATTACTTTTATTATAAATATTATATAGTAATATATTATATAATATGGTATCAATGAATTATTTTGATAAAATAGCTGAAAAAGCAAAAACATTAATTTTAAATAAGCGAGATAAATATTATTTAACTGCTTTATACAAGCAAGTAAAAGAAGGAGATGCTACTATTGATAATAGAAATATAACAGATCCGGATGAATTAGGTGTATGGAATGAATGGAATAAATTAAGAGGGAATAATCAAGAATTATTAATGAATAAGTATTGTGATTATATAACCCTTATTACAAATTGGCAACAAAAAAATATTTATAAATATGATTAAAAATTGTAAAATTGATTTTCATTAAAGAATATTTCAAGCATAATAATATTAAATAATTGTGGAAAAGCGAAATCAAACCAGTTTACATCATAAGGTTTATTACTAATAAAATTGGATAAAATATGAATTGTTGCCATTCTTGTTGTTATTTTACTTAATGTTCTTAATCTTGAAGTGCATAGATTATTATAATTATTTAGTTTAAAAATAACTGTTTCATAAAATATGTTTGAAAAAGCAATTGGTGCAAAATAATTAAATTGTATTGATTTATAATCACCTTTAAATATTAAGAAAAGTAAATCAATTGTTAAAATAACTATTGTATTATTTAAAATAAGTTTATGATATTTATTTTTAAGATTTATTTTTATATTATCTTTTATAAAAATATCAAATATGATTAAGACAAAAAGAATGATAAATATATTAATTGTAAGATTATTTAATGAATTATAACTTGAATATAATAAAATAGCTCCTACAACAAGTAATAATATATTTCTATCAAATGGAACTATTTTTTCTACAACATTATTAAGTTGGACCATTAATATTAATATATAAATTAAATATACTAAAAATAAATATTATATATAATATATTAATGATTGATTTATTTTCAAAAGAGTCAATTAGTTATTGTATAATTATTTTTATAATGATTATAATTGTTTTGTTGATGTGTTTTTCATTTTATTATATTTTACCAAATAATTATTATTTATATGAAAATAAATTAATAACAAATATAAAACCGCTAAAGACAATTAGTATTAAAATAAATAAAAATGATAAATATATACTAAAATCATCTGAAATAGATAATTTAAATAATATGTCTATACAAATAAAAACAGATAGTAAAAACTATCCAATTAAAATATTAATAAGTAATTTTTTAAAATCACAAAATTTATATGTAGTTGAAGATACTTTATTTCAAAGTATTAATAATTCTTGTATTACAATTATAAATGATAATAATAAATCTGTAAGTTTAGATATAAATTTTTATTCAATTGAAGAAATATTAGAAAAAAACTAATTTTTATTTTATTATAATATTTGCATTAAATATATTATCATCATTAATTTTTGTTTTACTTATCTTTTCTTTTGTTTTAACTACACCAGTAAATTTATTAAATAAGTCTATTGATTTTAAATTTTTTTTATCTTGTTTCATACAAGGATATAATAAACATAATAATCCATTTTCAGTCATACATGTCGGATCAGTATCAGGAATTAAATTATCAACCTTAATTTTTTCTAAATAATTGAATCCAATCCAATCTGTCTTTATATTTTTAGAATTCCACTCTTCTCTGGTTAAACCAAATTTTATTAATAAATATTGAAGACATGATAATTTATTAGTAATAATAGATTCATAATTAAAAGATATAGAATTATCAATTACTTTAATCTTTAAAACTGCCATTTTCCTATTAAAATTATTTTTAATATAATCCATAAATTTTTTATTATTACCGTTATATTCAAAGGCTCTTGACATTCCTAAATCTACTCTTGCTAAATTATAATCATTATTAGATTCATTTAAACATTCAAAATTAATCATTTTTGGTTTTGATGATGATAAAAATTGAGGACAATGAGCTATAATCATTTTACTACAGTTAATTCTTTCTAATATTTTTTTAAACTGAATACAATCAACATTATTATAACCCCATTCTCTACACCAAAATAAATTATGTTTTTTTTTATCTACCAAGTCAAATTCAATAAATAAATTAAATGAAATATCTTTTTTATTTATTTTTTTATTATCAAAATTTAAAAAATATCTTCTAAAATTTTCATTTACATATCTAACAACATCATTATTTTCTACTTTAAAATCTTTCAAAATATCTAAATAATTACTACATAAACCACCATGTGCTATTAAGGTATCATTTATTCTTATCCATGCATAACTATTCTCTATTAATTGATTTATCTTTTTTTTATCTTCAAAAAATATTTTATTCCTTTTTAAATTTAATTCACTTGTGTAAGATTCTTCATCCGGATCTAGAATATTCATTATTTCATGATTCCCTAATATATATATAATATCACCACCGTTTTTTCTTGCTTCTTTCATTAATCTAAATAATGTTTCTAATAAATAAACATCAGAACATTCATCATCTAAGGTTATATCAGAAAATCTCTTTCTATGTATAATGTCACCACAAAATACAATTATACTACTGCAACCTTCCATCCAACTTAAATATTCTCTATTTATATAATTATTTTCTTCATCATCATATACTTTTGTTATGGTACAACAATTACATAAATCTACTAAACAATGGACGAATACTTGATAATCTCCATGTATATCTCCAATAACATAAATATCTTCTTTTATATCTGCTGTAAATATTCCATAATCATTTTCTTTTTTCATAAGTTATATAATAACAACTATAAATTAATATTATCCTTTTTCTAATTAACCCCTTATAAAAAAATTGATTTATAATAAAATTATATATAGTATTATATATAAAAACCTTCAATGAATTTTAATAAAAATATGGGAAAACTTGAAATAATTATGGGAACTATGTTTTCTGGTAAAACATCTTATCTTCTTAACAAAATTGCTCTTTTTGTTGAACTTAATTTAAAAGTTTTATACCTCAATATTGATTTTGATGATAGAAGTGAACTTGAATTTTCAACTCATAATCCTATCTTTAATAGTTCAGATTTTAAAAATAAAGATAAAATGATAGAAAATTTAACTATGTCTAAAGTTAGAGATTTTTCAAATATTACCTTTGAAAGTTATGATATTATTATGATTGATGAAGCTCATTTTTTTGATGATATTATTAAATTTACTAAAAAATTATTAGATAATAAAAAACATGTTATTATTGCTACTCTTAT
>Ga0169931_10005943_pt1 | contig 18524 bp, 14 predicted proteins | sample Kivu_15m_20L_FD_129675 | JGI IMG/M metagenome (GOLD analysis project Ga0169931, IMG submission 129675) | Freshwater microbial communities from Lake Kivu, Western Province, Rwanda to study Microbial Dark Matter (Phase II) - Kivu_15m_20L... | ecosystem: Environmental > Aquatic > Freshwater > Lake... | reverse complement strand
CATCTACCAGGCACGCGGGACGAAGATTTTTTTCATCGCTAGAATTGCAAATCTGACAAACTTTTTGCTGAGTTTCTGGCATAAAAAACTTTAGCACAGACACACAGATCACCAAGATAAGAGTCGCATTGAAGATAAGCGAGTTGGAATTCTTCTATAAAAAAACAAGCAGGTTTACAAGTTAAGAAAAAAGGGAATAATATTAGATGTGCGTCTTTCAATAGTAATTCCTGTTTATAACGAAAAAGATAGTCTTGAGACAATTCTAGATACAGCTAACCAAGTAAAACTAATTGGTGATATTGAAAAAGAATTTATTCTTATCGATGACTGTTCTACAGATGGGAGTTTTGAAATTGCCCAAAATTACCAAAACTCTCATCCTGAAATTCTTATAAAAGTTCTGCGCCTAGAGAAAAACTCCGGCAAGGGAGCCGCTCTAAGAGCTGGTTTTAGAGCGAGCTCAGGAGATTTTATCATCATCCAAGATGCTGATCTAGAATATGACCCCAATGAATACAACGAAATCCTAAAAACCCTCGTAGAGGGCAGAGCTGATGTGGTTTATGGATCTAGATTCACCGGCACAAAACCTAGACGCTCAGTAGGTTTCATACATTATTGGGCTAATAAATTTTTGACTTATTTATCTAATATCGCTAATAATCTTTATCTGACTGATATGGAAACTTGTTACAAATCCTTTCGAAGAGAAGTTTTAGAGCAGCTCGATCTAAAAGAAGATAGGTTCGGAATCGACCCTGAGATCACTGCAAAAATCGCGCGCATAAAAAGAATTAGAATCTATGAAGTCCCGATTTCTTACCACGGCAGAGATATCGAAAGCGGCAAAAAAATCAGATGGACAGATGGTTTTAAGGCGATTTTTTATATTATAAAATACGGTTTTTTCAAAGCATGAAAATAAAAATCCTATTGGCACAAATATTATTATCGTTTTTAATAATATTTTTTATAGTATTTTCAATGTCTAGGTATATAAACCTTCCCACTGCTGATCTAGGGCGTCACATCAAAAACGGTGAATTAATAGTTCAAGCAATACTAAACAAAAAATCTCTAAGTACTGATACTTCTCTTTTTACTAATTATTATTCTTATACACATCCAGGTTTCAAAGTCAATAACCATCACTGGTTAACTGGGGTTATACATTACTACATAAACTCTCTTGGTGGCTTTAAAGCTCTTAGTATTTTTAATATTAGCTGTGTGGTTCTTGCAAATATTCTTTTTTTTATTTGCGCTAGATTATTTGCCAGCACCGCTCTATCACTGAGTTTGGTGGTAATGAGCCTGCCGCTTACTTGCTGGAGAAACGAAGTTAGACCAGAGCAAATGAGCTATGTCTTACTTGGATTATTGATATTAATTTTGATTTTAACTAGCCGAGTCAAGATGAAGCCTGCTCTATCAGCGGTTTTGATATTTTTTATAATGCTGATCTGGGTTAATCTGCATATATTTTTTGGCATGGGCTTATTTATTATTGGCTGTTTTTATTTAGCACATATCCGTGATGACTCTGGCATAAAATTCTTCAATCCCTTTTTAATACTGGGTTTAGCAGGATTAGCTGGCGCGCTCATAAACCCTTTTGGGATAAGCGGGCTACTACAACCTCTTACAATTTTTCAGAATTTCGGCTATGAGTTAGCTGAGAATCAAAGTGTGTTTTTTATGCATAAGAGATTTCCTTTTGGGGTCATTTATTACTACTACGATTTATTAGCCCTGATCGGACTAGCTTGCATATTGGTTTTTGCCAGGAAAAACTTGACTCCTCTTAAACTTGCATTATTAGTGGCTTCCATAGTATTTATGATTTTAGGTTTTAAAACAACTCGCTCGATTCCTAATTATGCTTTTGTATCGATACCCTTACTTGCTTTATTGCTAAACCCGGGTAGCACCCCAAAAGCCAATCACCAAGTGAAACTCACGGTTTTTAGCTTCGTATTCTTAGTTTTTTTATTTGGCTTTTATTATAACTTCTATAAAAAACAAATCGACCTCGGTGTTTTTAAGGGGACAGATAATTCTGCTAGGTTTTTTCTTACTAATAATATCCAAGGACCTATTTTTAATAACTACGATATTGGCGGATACTTGATTTACTATCTTTTTCCAAGACATAAAGTGTTTGTGGATAACCGTCCTGAAGCCTATCCTAGAGAATTTTTTGATGATATTTATGAACCCATGCAAGAGAGCGAAAATAAATGGCGCGAAATAGATAAAAAATATAATTTCAATGTGATTTATTTTATGAGACAGGATATGACTCAGCACGCCCAACCCTTCTTAATCAGAAGGGTCCGCGATCCTAATTGGGCAGTGGTTTATGTAGATAATTCTAATATTATTATTCTGAAGCGCAATAAAACTAATCAAGCTTTAATCGAGAGATATGGGCTTCCAGCCAGCATGTTTAAAGCCATACCCAATAAATGATAAAATATAATCATGACCACTAGCTCCAAATCCAGTGAAATAGCAAAAACACTTCTAGATATAAAAGCAATTTTTTTAAGACCCGATGATATGTTTACTTGGGCATCAGGTATCAAGTCGCCGATTTACTGTGATAACCGAATTACGCTCTCTTATCCTCAGGCTAGAACCCTGATCAAATCAGCTTTTGTGGAAATAATCAAAAGCAAATATCCCAATGCTGAGTACATCGCAGGTGTGGCGACAGCAGGAATCCCGCACGCTACGCTGATTGCAGATGCTCTTGGCTTGCCCATGGTCTATGTACGTTCATCATCAAAAGAACACGGCAGGAGCAATCAAATCGAAGGATCTATTCCAGCTGGCTCCAAGGCTGTCGTGATAGAAGATTTGATCTCGACTGGCGGAAGTTCTATTGGCGCCGTAAAAGCTCTCCAAGAGAGCGGTGTAGAAGTTTTGGGAATGGTTGCTATTTTTACTTATGGACTCAAAAAAGCCCAAGAAAATTTTTCGCAAGCCGGCATCTCACTAGATACCCTCAGCGACTATAACACCCTCATCGAGATAGCTCTTGAAAATAAACGAATCAGCCCAGACCAATTAGAAATTTTGGAAGACTGGCAAAAAAATCTCTAAACCTTGCAAACCCGCTCACCAAGGCTGTTTTCGATCTGTAAAAATTTCATCGCATCAGCTGAAAAAATCTTATAATTCACGCGCGCGCCTTCTCCTAAATCTATGGAGTGCACTTTTTCGATCACTGGCGCGCCCTCAGGCTTTTGTAAAAAAACCCTATCAACATTATCATCCATGATCAAAATCAGCCTGCCATTGTTTTTCATAAGGTCCACTAAATATTTTTCATAGCAATCTCGGCAAGGCACCAGCTTGCAAGCTGGCACACATTCATTATGTTTTTGTTTGCGATACAAAAACATAAAGCACAGCTGAGAATTATCAAGTCCGTCAATTCTCTGAGCAGTAATCGCCGCCTGCTTTTCAGCGCAATTTCTTTTTAGGGGGTTTTTAAGATCTTCCTTACACTCAGGATCGATATTAGCACCAGAAAACAGAAGATAGTTATTGTTTTTTTTATAAACCAAAACCGCACTATAACTAGTGTTAGAAATAGGGTTAATAGCATCATTAGATTTAGCCAAAAGATGCGAAGCTAGCTTCCGTAAAACCAAAAACTCTTGACTGGTCCAGCCGGAGTCCTTACCTGTTTCTAAGATCGTAAAAAAATCTAAAATTGCTCTCGGGGCGGTTAGATTTGCTAGTTTTGTTCCTGTGTTTTTATTCACAAATTTCCTGGTGGATATCCATTATTCCACTTTTTAGTAATCTATAACCTAAACCTCAAGATTTTCATAAAATTCAAGATTTATGGCTTTAAAATGTGATTTTTCGATGTTTTTTGGGCATTTTTGATATTATTAGAGATTAATATGCCTACTGACACCAAAAAGCAAAATCAAGACACCAGAGTTTTAATCATCGAAGATGAGGCTCAAATCACTAGATTAATTGAATTGGAGCTCAAATACGAGGGCTACGACGTTATCACAGCGACAGACGGAGCAGAGGGTCTTAAGAGCATCCAGCAAAACAATCCTGACTTGGTTTTATTGGACTGCATGCTTCCTAATATGTCCGGTGAGGAAGTTTGTCAAAAAGTACGCGAGACAGAAAACCCGACTCCGATAATCATGATCACAGCAAAAGATGGTATCGAAGACAAAGTAAAAGGTCTAGATTTTGGTGCTGATGATTACTTGGTAAAACCTTTTGCTACAGAAGAATTACTCGCGCGCATTAGAGCTGTACTTAGACGCAAGCCGCGCCAAGAGAGCGGTACACTGGAGTATAAAGACCTCTGGTTAGATCAGTTTAACCGTCTGGCGAAGCGAGGCAGTGAAGAGCTTGAATTAAGAAGTAAGGAGTTTTCTTTACTTAGAGTATTTATGATGCATCCAGAAGAATACTTAAGCAGAGAATTTTTATTCAATAAAGTATGGGGCTATGATTTTATCGGAGAGAGTAACGTTATCGAAGTCTATATCCGTTATCTAAGATCTAAGCTAAAAGAAAAACAACTCGGCAAACTCATCCACACCAAGCGCGGTGAGGGTTATATGCTAAGATCTTCTAACCAATAGTATTAAAGCAATCAAGATACAGAGTCCCGAAATCAGGCTAGCGGCTGGCAAACCCGCTATTAATAAGCTATCTGTGCGAATAGATTCGATTACCAATCTACCGCAAGAATAAAACAAAAGATAGCAAGCAATGATTTTTAGAGAGCTGAGCTTGGTTTTTAGATTCAAAAAAATCATTCCCATAAAAACCAAAATATTCCAAATCGACTCATACAAAAAAGTCGGATGATGATATTGCCCGGTGTGAGATATATAAAGCCCCCACGGCAAGCTAGTTACAGCCCCAAAAGCCTCCTCATTAAAAAAATTACCCCAGCGCCCGATCGCCTGCCCCAGCGGCACAGCTGAGACCATTATCGCCAGCAAATCCACTCCCTGCTTGCGGTAAAACAAAAAAGTCCCGATCACGGCTCCTAACATTCCGCCTTGAATACTCTGTCCGCCATGCCAGATCTGCGGGATTTCTAGAGGATTAGGAATAAAATAATCTAAGTTAAGAGCAACGAACCATAAGCGAGCACCGACAAGCGCACTGATCAAAATCACGATCGCATAATTCGACAAATCATCATCAGTAAAGCTTTTTAGAGCGCTGGAAGAGTTTTGATTTTTTTGTTTAATTCGTAAAAAAACTTGCATTAGATTTAGAACCACCAAAAAAGCGATCGCCGTCAAAAGCCCATACCACCTGATCGCAAGCGGACCGACATGAAAAAAAATAGGACCTGGCGAACAAAACTGCATAAATTTATTTTACTGGAGAGCTGGAATTAGGATCATAAATCCCCTCTCCAAAAATCAAAACTTTAAAAGTCTTGAGAATAATCCACAAATCCAAAAACACATTATGATGAGCAGCATACCAACAATCTAGCTCCATGCGCTTCTCATAAGGAATCGAATTACGTCCATTGACCTGAGTCCAACCCGTCAAACCCGGCTTGACAGCAAGCTTCATGACTTGCTCTGGAGTAAAATGCTCGACTTGTACCGGCAGAGCAGGGCGCGGACCTACAATGCTCATATCTCCAAGTAAAACATTAATCAGCTGAGGAGTCTCATCCAGACTGGTTTTGCGCAGAAAGTGCCCCAGAGGTGTTATTCTATCGTCTTCCTTAGACTCAGCTAGTTTATTAGGATCAGAATCTAGCTTCATAGTGCGAAACTTAAAACAGGTAAAATTCTTAGAGTTTTTCCCCACTCGAATATGCAGATAAAAAGCCGGTCCTGGCGAATCAGATTTTATCAAAAAAATTATTATTATCCAGAAAGGTATTATTATCAAAATAGCTGTAAGGCTTAGAATAATATCAATAAATCTTTTTACAAATAAATTTAAAAGCTGCATCCATAAAATATCCTAGCAAATGACTAGGAAGTTTTATCCAAAAGACGTAAAAATAACTGAGTAATATCCATTCTATTATTGCTATATATTTTAATCTTGGCTCCAGTACCTTGTGAAAATTCCCACATACCACGATTTTGAGGATCTTTCTTGGATTTGTAAGCAATATATGATTTTCCATCTTCTGCTTGAATAATATAATAGTTAAAAGTTTTAAGTAAATTTGCTCTTTCAATATCTGAAAATTGTTTAGGTACATAATATTTTTTCAGCTCTTCCGCAGTTTCTATCTTAACTGCTGAAGCTTGTTTTGGAGTGGGTTTTGGATTAGAACTAGATATCGAATCATTATTTTTTAAACGAGTGGCAATAGAAGCTAAAAACTCTTTTTGTGGATTTAATTCTTGTACTAAGCCTGCAAGACTTTTTAAACTATCTAAATCAGACAATCTAGTTTCCAAAGCAGTCGATGCCTTGGGCTGCAGATAACCTGCTTCTAATACTCCTGAGAACATCTCTAGACTTTGTTTTTTTGAAGGGTCTGATGAAATTTGACTGGTTACTTCTTTAGTGATCCTATCATTAACCCCTTCACGCATTCTAGCATTCGCTTCATCTCTACTATTATAATAACCAGCATTCATTTGAGGATAAGCTATTCTAGAACCAAATCCAAAACGGAACAGACCTCCTCTAGCACCTGGATACCAATTATAAGCAGCTTTTTGAGGAGCACCCCGCTCAATTGCTCTCGCTCTTACTGTCGCCTGATGCTGAGCTTCTCTTTGATTTATTGCTTCTTGACGATATTGGTGCTCTTGCGACGTTTTTGGAGTATCTAAAATTGTACCTGTTAATTGCTGAGCTACACCTGTTACTGAGGCAGAGGATACTTTGCCCTGACTGTCTATTAGAGAACCTTTCAGCCCTGGTGTTAACAAAAGTCTAATCCGTGAAAAATCAATAGGAAGATTTTTTGATTTTGCTTGATTTTGCAGAATTTTTAAACCTGATTCTGCTAAACCTTTTTGAGCAGATTCTATAAGATCTTTAGGTAAGCCTAATTTAGATGAAAGCTGTTCTGAATTAGAAAATATCTGGTTAGGGGATAATTCAGGATGTGCATAAAAAGCCAATCCCACATCTATAATGCTCTTTCTTTGATCGTTAGACATTCCTGTAATAAAATCACCGACTAGCTTAGAATAATGTTCTTTATCAGCAGGCATGCCTGCTTTAGTTAATATATCTAAACTTGCTTGTTGTAAAAAACTTTTTTGATCTTCGGGCTTTAAGCCATTTAATAAGGCATTAGCAACATTCAAGACTTGCGAGATATTTTTAGTGCTAAATTCGTTACAATCATAACAACTTGCAAAATCAACAAGAAGTGAAGCGGCATCTGCTCGAGCATCATCACTAACTTTATCTAAGCCATATTTTTTTGCATTAGTTGTTTGAAGTAAATTTGTCAGAAGATCGTTTGCAAGAGGATTTAGGATATTTGGATTTGCTAATCTTGTACCAGCCTCAATACTTGAATATCCATCTATCATGGTATTTAAAATCTCTTTCCCCGATTCTAAAAATTGTGCAAGATTCTTAGCCTTAGATAAACCGGCTACTTGAGTCATTAATGTATCAATGTTTTCAGGTTTTAAATCCATCAACATTGAAGCCGTAAGATCTTGATATATTTTTCGATCTTTATCTGGAATTTCGGCACTTAAATCATTTAAAGATTGTTCAAGCTGAGGACCAAGTAAATCAACTAAAATCGCTTTATGTTTATCTCTTAATTCTTGATTTGCTATATCCGAATGTCTTAGTTCCTGCAATCTACTATTGATAGATTTAAATGCCTCCAAATCACGTTTTTGGGGGTCTAAAGACTCCAATTGTGATAAATCCCTTAACGCACCAGCAAAAATCTCAGGCTTAGAGCGCATAGCAACCAAGGCTCTAGCTACGTTCTGAGCCTGATCTAGATCTTGCTGGGGGGATGACTGTGTTAACAAACCTGAAATCAAAGCGGCTTGGCTACCTTCATCTAAGCCAGTTAACACAGAATCAAAAAGCTTAGCAATCTGCTCATTACTAGCCTTTTGAAGAGTTTGTGTATCTTTCATTTCAAGCAAAGCCTGAGATAAAGCTTGAATTTGCTCTGGCTTGGCGTTTGCAAGTAGGTAAGCTGGAATCGTATCAGGGAGCTTATTGGCAGCCTCAGCTTGAACATCATCCGCCTTAGTCATTGATTCAAGAGATTTAAGGTCAGCTAAAAAATTTGAAAATTCTATTTGCTGATCAGCAGCCATTAAACCTTTAACAGCTTCTTTTTTAGCTTGAAGTGCTTTTGTAACTAAATCATCTAAAAATTGTTTTTGAACTTGCTTATTAGCTGGATCTGAGGATAATAATTTTGGTAATTGAGATAAATCAAAATCTTTAAGATTAGACCTAAGAACCTCTTGGAGAACCGGATCAATAGGATTATCATCTCTGATACCTTTTTCATCAAGAAGCTTAATCCCGGCATCTACTAAATTAGATTTCAATTCTTCTAATTTTTCTTTCAATAAATGATCGTTTAGTTTACTTGGATCTTCTAATAAGCTTTTCATTTGATCAGGATCACTCAAAGGTAAGCTAGCAATAGATTGCAAAACACTATCTTTTTTAGAGTCATCTACCCTAGACAAAAGGTCAGAAAAAAGTTTAACCTGTCCATTATTAGGAGATCTAGAAAGAGCCTCTGTAAAAACCGTTGATAATATTCTTGATTGCTCGTTGAGTTCAAGCCCCTGAACCCGTGTATTTAAAAGAGACATAAAGGCTTTTTGTTTTTCTTTTGGATCAATCGAAGTAGAAGCCTTACTCATAAATTCACGAAGAGCTGGAGTAAAACTTGAAATTTGTTCTTTTGGTATGGTGCCTATTAAAGATGCTAGGGTGCGCAATTCTTTTGGATTTGACGAAAGTGACTCTACCTTCATCAGAGCTGATTCCAAAGCCATAGACGAATTTTGAGAATTAGGATCAGTTAGATACTTAGCAATTTTGTCGACATTAGACATGTCAATATTTTGCAAGCCTGCAACTACTGAATCTAAAACTGAATCCTTAATTTCTTCTTTATTTTTTGGATCTAGAGGAGCTTCTTGAGTCCTTGGAGTCTCTGGTTTAATTTCTTGAGATGCTGATTGCAAGCTAGCTAGAGAATAAATATCTACTTTGGGTGTTGGTTTATTTCCGGGTAGTCTTTCAAAAACTTTTGCTAATTCAATAAGTTCTTTTTCTTGCGCCTCTATCCTTGTTCTAGTTTGCTCTGCGACTTGAGACTGAAGTTCCTTTGCAAAACCCTCTCTAATAGACTGATGTAACTGTTCCCTTGTAGGAACACCAGAAAATTGCGCAGGCTTACCTGTCAATTTATCAACATCGATTTCAGCTAATTTTTTATCACCATGTGGTCCTGGATAATTCAAAACATTAGATTCAATTTGTTCTTGATTATAAGAAGCTCCCCAAGCTGAAGGGCTTAACCAGCCTCCTAGTAAACCATTAGATTTTTCTTGCTCAAGCTGTTCATGCGTCTTGTTATAAGCTTTTGAACTTATTTCAGATCTCATTTTGCTCACATCAGTCAAATCTCTCTCTGGGCTTAAATTTCTTAAAACTAATTTTTGATCCTTGCTCAATTTACCAAATCCGGCAAGAGACCCTAAAATGCTCTCCGTAACTTGATTTGAGATAGATGTCAAATCACGCAATTGACCTTTGGATGTATCTACTAAGCCAGGCAGTAATGCTCGCAGCTCCTCTAGTTTTTTAGGATCACCACCACTAATTTTATTTGTTAGAGCCTTTACCAAAGCAGTTTTAACACCTTCAGTATATTGAGAGCTACCCAGAAGATCATTAATTTGTTTTAGAGACTCAGCTTGATTAGGACTAGAATTATTAGCTAATAATTCTTCTGCGATACGATCAAGATTTTCTTGCTTCTTATCATCGGTCAAATGCGCTTCTGCAGTACTCATCAGTCCAAAAAGTTTATCAACATCTAATTGACCTGGTCGATTCAAAGCACTGGTCAAATCTGATGCTAACTTCGGCTGTTTATCTTTTTCAACACCAGCAAATAAAATACTTAAAGCACTTGAAACAGGTGCAATCTTAGAAGTATCTGCATCAATAAGCTCTCTTGCTAATTGATGGGCTGGACTAGTACCGGATTTACCAGAATTAGAATTATTTAAAAAATCCTGGATTTGGATTTCTCTTGGACTAAATTTAGAATTAGAGCTTCGTTCATTTGAAGTACCCTCTATTCTCGATCTATAATCTGCAGCAGCTTGAAAGAACCTCTCTGAGACAAGTTTTTGAAAATCTGGGTCTCTTGCAAGTTTCTCAGATGGATCTAATTGCCTTTCTTTAAAAAGCTTAGTTTTGTCACTATGGATTTCTGAATCTATATAAAGTCTGGAACTCCTCGCATCTAAAGAAATGTTTTTTTTAGCGTCAGATAGTCCTGGCAAATAGCTAAATTGAAATTGTTCTTTGCTATTTTTATCCTGATCTTGCCTTAAGAACCCTAACGAGTCACGCTTAAAACCCTCTCGAGGAGCTAGGCGATCTAAATTTTGTAAAGAAAGAGAATCTGATTGTTTTTGCTGATCTTCTTGTTGTTTTTTTCGCGATAATAAATCTTGTGAGTATTGATTTTGAGGTTCTTTAATACCATCCACCACGAAGCAAGTTTCCTTACTGCTATTAAACAATATTTTTATTAAGCTTCTGTTATCATATCTAAAAAATTATCTAAAAACCGCACGCAATTTATTAAGCGTATCTTGGAAACCTACTTGCTCATAAATTCCTTGCTTCAAAAAATTATCAATCTTAGATTTAAGATCGATCGCACGATCTATCTCTGGATTAGTGCCGCGCTGATAGGCTCCAATGTTTATAAGATCTTCATTCTCCATATAAACTGCCATCATATTGCGCAGATCGCCGGCCATTTTTTGGTGCTCCTCGCTGGTAATCTCGGGAAAAAGCCTCGAAACACTGCCCAGGACATCGATAGCGGGGAAGTGATTTTTTACGGCAATTTTTCTAGAAAGCACAATGTGACCATCTAAGACACCACGCACCGTATCAGAAATCGGTTCGTTAAGATCATCACCCTCCACCAAAACCGCATAAATAGCGGTAATAGAGCCCTTGTCGTTTTTGCCAGCGCGCTCAAGTACTCTGGGAATTAACGAAAACACACTTGGTGTATAACCTCGCATGGTAGGCGGCTCTCCGACAGCAAGCCCTACATCCCGCGCGGCCATTGCCATTCGCGTAACGCTATCTACCATCAGCATGACTTTTTTACCTTTGTCACGAAAATATTCAGCGATGGTCGTCGCTGTCAGCAAGCACTTCATACGCATCATAGCTGGCTTATCGCCGGTCGCAATCACGCAGACAGAGCGTTTCATGCCTTCCTCTCCCAGACTGGCTTCTATAAAATCCTGCACCTCACGGCCACGCTCTCCGACTAGCGCAATCACATTTATATCAGCTTCGCAATATCTGGCGATCATACCCATAAGAGTACTTTTACCGACTCCAGACCCAGCAAACAAGCCGATCCGCTGTCCCTCACCAAAAGTAAGAGTACTATCAATAGTCCTAACTCCGCACGAAAAAACTTCTTTTATTCGCGGACGCCCAAATGAATCAGGAGCCTCTTGTTCGATATCACGAAACTCCTCAAAAACCGGTTTAGGCCTGTGATCCATGGGCTCACCGAGTGGATCAATAACGCGGCCCAAAAGATCAGGGCTCAAACCTACTTGAAAAGTATTGCCTGTCGGATAGACCTTACAGCCTTGGCTCACGCCCTTACCGTCCACCAGAAGCAATAATAAAGAGATCTGTCCTCTAAAACCCACTACCTCAGCGAGTTTCTCCTCACCGCTATCTGTAACTATACGGCAAATCTCACCGACTTTTGCGCCGGGCAATTGCGCTTCTAGCAAAAGTCCCACGACCTTACTGACATAACCATACCACTGGCGCGATTCAAGATTAGCCATCGAAACTTGACAGCGTTCTTGAATATAATCAGCCTGAAGTTTAAATTCCTCGAGGTCCACTAGGTATTTTATACCCAAATTTTTTAATAAATCGCTTGACTTGGGTTTGGGGTAGTGGTATTATTTTAAGCGATGGACGTAAAAAAAAAAGCTTATGTTCAACATACTCTTCCTTTTAAAGACGAAACGGTGGGGCTCTGCGCTGAACCTGCTAAAACTGCGCAAGAAGCACCTTTAATTACTGGTTCTGGCAGGGAAACAGGTGTAGAGTTAGCAAAAGTAAGCAAAGGAGAGATTTCTAACAATCCAGCAGAAATGGAATTGAAATCTCTTTTAAACCAAGTACAGATTCTAAGAGATCCTCTAAGAAATCAAGAACAAATAGCACAAGATTGCCAAGAGCTAAAAAAAATTATTGAATTAAAAGATATTAGTAAAGAGGCAAAAATAACTGGTTTACTAGATCATCTCTGTGCTGGCGCGAGGTGGGATATAAATTCTTTAAAAAATGAAATTAAAAAGCTTCAAGAAATTCGATTACAGAGTCAAGAAACAACTCCTAAACCACTAAAAAACCCACTCCAAAATAGTACTCTATACTCAATTCTTTATACATCAAAATTTAGAAAAGATAGACCTCAAAATGAAGAATCCTTTGGAAAGAAGCTCTATCGTAACATGAATTTTTATAATTACACAAAACCTCTTCATAATCAACTTCACGCCCTTCAGTGGATCGAAACCTTCGACAAAAAAATATCATTTTTATTCAAAAATTCAATTAAACTAGACTCTAGATATGTTCTTCACAAATATCTAAGCATAGCCAGAAAAGCAATCTTAGTTATTAAACCTAGTAATAGTAAACAAGAACCTTATTCAGACAACAAGTCGCGAGCGGTAAAAGACTAACCCCAACTAAACCTCAGGGAAGTAATCTATATGCGGGCCTTCAGCTGTTACGATAGCTTTTTTGCCATCGACAGGCTTAGTGTAACCTTTACGAGATCTTCTTGCCTTACCAAAAATTTTGCCCATGTTTACTTTGCTTACTTTGTGCTCAGGGAAAAACTTAGCGAATGCTTCTTTTACGTGATTCTTAGTAGCCCAGCAAGGCACCTCAAAAGTAAACTTGTGCTCGTTACTTGCTTGCACACTGGATTTTTCAGTGATCAAGGGTCTTTTTAATACTTCTTCTATTGCGTGTCCCATAATTTATAACTCCCTAAAAACTAAGCTGCAAGCTCTTTTGGCATAAATCTATTATCAAAATCAGCCAGCGCTTTTTGTGTCGCGAGTATTAGATCTGCTTTTAGCATATCAAGTACATTAATCTCGCTAGAGCTGATTAGTTTTAGATTAGGAATATTAGCAGAAACTCTCTTGAGCAGATCAAGATCAGCGTTTGCTGAATCTACTACGATTAAAACTTTTTTGGATTCAAGACCAGCGTTCTTAAGAATTTCAGCCATAAGCTTAGTCTTCGGCTCAGCGATCTTAAGCTCTTGGATCACAGAGAATCTGCCTTGCTGGCAAGCAAGCTGAAGCGCTGACGCTAACGCTAGCACTGATTCTTTTTGGTTCATGCCCTTAGTCCAATTAACATTATTGCGAGGACCATGAGTAACTCCACCACCTCTCCAAAGCGGCGATCTGATAGAGCCCGCGCGAGCGCGACCGGTACCTTTTTGTCTCCACGGCTTAGCGCCACCACCACGAACCTCTGGACGAGTCTTAGTGTGAGCCGTACCGCGACGAGCGTTCGCTTCTTGGCGGACCTTAGCTAAATAAAGAATGTGTGAGTTTGGTTCTTGGCCAAACAAATCGCTGTTAAGTTCTTGTGAACCTGCTTGCTTACCGGTAGAATCTAATAAAGTTACATTTGACATGGTTTATATCCCTTGCAGAGCAAAAATCTTAGCATAGAGGGGCGCGGGAGGCTAAAATCCTGCAAATAATTCGTAATGTCTTTATTTTTTTGGCTTATATTGTTGTACGGATTCCGCTTAACGAACCTAATTGTAATAATATTACAATTAGCGCGCTTGAATTCAGGCTAAAACGCCTTTTTTACCAGTTCTAATTGTAACAATGTTACAATTAGAACCCTTGATTTAAACAAGCAGGATTACCCATTCTTAACCTAAATTCTTAACTATATAAATGCTTGGTTAATAATGCCGATGATTTAACTTATCTGCGTCTCGCTCAAAAATTTGCGGGGCTTAATTCCGTCAGGCCCACAGAGCCTCAAACTCAAAGCGTAGCACCAGAACAATTAAATTCTATTCAAGCCCGCATCCAAAGCGCACAAGAATCTATCCAAAACCAACGCCAAACAGCTCCGCCCGCAGATGATGCTAGGGATCTTTACTTGAATAAACTTTTAGAAATCACTTCCAATAATTCAAGCCCCGCCAAAACCAATAATCTTGAGATGTTCAGAAATGTAATTAACGATCCGCGCTTCGATAACATCACCCAAAAACCAGCTGGCATGAGCGATTCAGCGCTCTTGAGATTATTTCCTAATATAAAAGGTCTAATTGCAAATGACCTAAGTAAAGAAGAAGTTTTTTTAAATAACCTCAACAAGCTCTCAAACTCACTAGATATAAGGGTTACAAATAGCCAAGCTACTCACGCTGATAGTACTAGCTCGCTAATAAACAAATCACAAGTCGCTGACTCAGACACCAAAAAATTAGTTTCTGCAAGTTTTTTAAATATGATCGGTAATAATCAAGCGCTTGTAGATACGCTTGCCCAGGGCGGTCCAAGGATTTTTGTGGGAGATATTAGTAATTCAGGAAGCGGTGGCTGGTATACCACCGATAAAAACATGATCTTACCTAAGATTGGTACAAGAGCTGGCTCTGAGCAAATAAACCTTGCAAGCTTCTCAAAAGTCGCCAGCCATGAGCTTGGACACTGGATAGATCACGCTGATGGTAATATAGACGGCTTTAGCTCTATGCTTGGACAAGGATTCCAAAACTTGCGAAACCAGGTCTATCAGGGCATTTCACGAGGATCCTTCGATCACCTAAATGATAATTACGAAAAGTACGCTACTACTAATCCACAAGAATTTTTTGCAGTGATGGGTCAGTTTTTTGTGAATAATCCGCTTGCCATGAAGGATGATATGCCAGAGATGTATGGATTGTTTGCGCGCGCTTATAACATGGACACCAGTTTTGATACGGGTTTGACCAGCGCGTACTCAGGCGCGCCCATAGACACTAAATCCAGCATTGCAAGCAACCCAAGGACTGACTCTAATCCAAGTCAAGCAAGCAGAAGTGCCACAAGTAGATCTCGATCCGGCAATACCACTATAAGCTCCGGAAGATCCTCATCATCGACAACAAACACTCAAACCCAGTCAGGAACTGGCATCAGCAGAATCAGCCGCTCTAGATTTGCTTAGTTAACTAAAAAAACTAGTCTTGAATTTTACAATCGCTGATCTTAGTTTATCTACAAGCTCGCCCTCGAACTTAGCCCCGCGATCGAGTTCTAGCTTAACGTCAGCGTGATTAGCGCTAAAGTAATTAAACCACTCGTCTTTAAATTTAGAAATATCGCTAGTAGCTACATCGTCCAAAAGCCCTTGGTCACCGGCGTAGATAGCAGATACCATTTGACCTACCGTCAAAGGTGAGTACTGAGGCTGTTTTAGAAGCTCGACAAGTTTTTGACCTCTACGGATTTGCGCTTGGGTAGCTTCATCCAAGTCAGAAGCGAATTGTACGAACGCCTCAAGCTCACGGAACTGAGCTAGACCTAGTCTTAGAGGACCAGCAACCTTTTTCATACACTTGGTTTGAGCGGCTCCGCCCACACGCGACACCGAAAGACCTACGTTAATAGCTGGTCTGACGCCTGCGTTAAACAAGCTTGACTCTAAGAAGATTTGACCATCAGTAATCGAAATTACGTTAGTCGGGATATACGCAGAAACGTCTCCCGCTTGAGTTTCGATAATAGGAAGAGCAGTGATTGAGCCAGCTCCCATATCATCAGAAAGTTTACAAGCGCGCTCAAGCAATCTTGAGTGTAAATAAAAAACATCTCCAGGATACGCTTCACGACCCGGTGGGCGACGAAGCAGAAGTGACATCGCGCGGTAAGCCCAAGCGTGTTTAGTCAAATCATCATAAATAATTAGTACGTGCTTGCCTTGCTCTAAGAAGTATTCAGCGATAGCGACTCCAGCAAAAGGCGCTAAAAACTGCTTGGCGGCTGTATCTGTAGAACCAGCGTGCACGATAACTGAATAATCCATCGCACCTTCAGCGCTAAGTTTTTTGGCGATCTGAGCGACGGTACCGTTTTTTTGACCGATCGAAACATAGACGCAGATTGGTCTTGATTCAGCAGGCTCATTGCGTTGATTAAGAATAGTATCGATCGCAATAGCAGTCTTGCCGGTTTGGCGATCTCCGATAATCAATTCTCTCTGACCGCGACCGATAGGAATCATCGAGTCGATAGCTGTAATGCCGGTCTGGAGCGGTTCGTGTACGGATTTCCGTTTAACGATACCAGGAGCGATTTTTTCTAGCGGCATAAATTTGTCGGGGTTAATAGCTGGCTTAGAATCTAGTGCCGCGCCAGTAGGATCTACCACTCTGCCTAGAATCTCGCCGCTGACCGGGATTGAAGCGATACGGCCAGTAGATTTAACTGCTGTACCTTCTTGGATCTTCAGACCAGTACCCAGCAAAACCACACCTACATTATCTTCCTCGAGGTTAATTACCATACCTTGAGTTTTTTCTGGATCATCAAACTCCACTAGCTCACCGCTAATCGCTGATTGCAAGCCATAGATACGAGCGATTCCATCACCCACACTCAGAACACTTCCTTCTTCGGTGATTTGGATCTCATCTTTATACTGAGCGATTTGCTCTTTTAAAATTCTAGTAATCTCATCAGGTCTTATTGCCATATAACTCGATTGTAACAAAAAAAAGACTTGATAATTGAAAGATTTGCTAAACTCTAGTTTATGAAGTTATTCATAGCCTTTTTAGTATTAGCTAATTTATTTTTTAACCCTGCAAACTGCGCCAAAAAACCCCTCGATCGAGTCAAAGCTGAGGCATTACTTAAAAAAAAATGTATGGATTGTCACTCTATGCAGACAGTTTATCCTTGGTATTACAATTTTCCGATTATAAAAGACCTGATTGACGCTGATGTCGCAAAAGGCAGAGCCATGCTCGATCTAGAAGATAGTGTATTTAGCATTAATGATGATAAAGAAATCCCAAAACCTACTTTACTAAAAATCAAAAGCGCGATTGTCGATAATTGGATGCCACCAATCCCTTATAGAATGATGCATTGGGACAAAATTATAAATAGTGATGATAAAGAAGTAATCTCCGCTTGGGTAGATAGACTGGAAGGCAAGGGCATAGTGCCGCTTCCTAGTGTTGATGAGCTAAAAGTCGAAAGATCGCTCAGCGAGGAAAAAATCGCTCTCGGGGAGAAGCTTTATCACGATACTCGCTTATCGGGCGACAATAGTCTCTCTTGCGCGTCTTGCCACGATTTAGCCAAGGGCGGGACCGACCAAAAGCAATTCTCGACCGGGATTAACGGTGCTAAGGGCGGAATAAATTCTCCTACTGTCTATAATTCGGTTTATAACCTAAAACAATTTTGGGATGGGCGCGCTGATACACTTGAGGCGCAAGCTCACGGACCGGTGCACAACCCCGGCGAAATGGGTTCTAACTGGCAAGAAGTAATCACCAAACTCAGTCAGGATGCTGAATTGGTGTCGATGTTTAAATCAGCTTACGCCATCAATTCCCCAAAAGAAATCACCGGCGATATGATCGCTAATGCTATTGCTGAATACGAACAGACTTTAATTACGCCAGATTCGCCCTTCGATAATTATCTGCGCGGTCAGGAGACGGCTCTGAGTGCTGGCGAGAAGCAGGGCTACGAACTATTTAAAAAACACCAGTGCGCTACATGCCACTCAGGGATTGCAATTGGCGGGCAGAGCTTTGAGCTGATGGGCAAGCAAAAAGATTATTTCGCGGATAGAGCTGGCGGGCTTAACGGGCTTAAGACCATGCCTCACAAAAACGAAGATAACGGCAGATTCAATGTAACCCGCAAAAACAGTGATAAACACAAATTCAAAGTGCCAAGCCTTAGAAATGTCGAGCTGACCTACCCGTATATGCACGACGGTAATACCAAGAGCCTGCCAGAAGCAGTCAGGATCATGGCTGAATACCAGGTCGGCAAAAAACTCAGCGATGAAGAAAACGCTCTGATCGTAAAATTTCTCAAGACCCTCACTGGGACCCAGCACTCCGCTCCCCAGCCAAGCGCTCTGCTTGAGCCCGTTAACGGCGCTGAAGCGGCGGTAACTGGTCCTAAAAGCCCTGTGGGAGCTAGTAAAGCGCGTAAGTT
>Ga0169931_10005942_pt1 | contig 18526 bp, 15 predicted proteins | sample Kivu_15m_20L_FD_129675 | JGI IMG/M metagenome (GOLD analysis project Ga0169931, IMG submission 129675) | Freshwater microbial communities from Lake Kivu, Western Province, Rwanda to study Microbial Dark Matter (Phase II) - Kivu_15m_20L... | ecosystem: Environmental > Aquatic > Freshwater > Lake... | reverse complement strand
TTTCTTGCGTCGTCAAACGCCTCGTACATCACCGGCCAGACGTTGCTCATTGACGGCGGCTTCTCGGTGCTCGGATAAGGAGACTCACATGACACCAGTTCGATCAGTTACTCAAGAAGAAGTCGACACTTTCTGGCGTGACGGTGTCGTCTGCTTGCGCGGCATCATCGAACCGGCCCGCGTGCTTGCCATGGCTGGTCCGCTTTCAGCGATGCTCGACACACCAGAGCTGGCAAACCTCACCGCGATGGGTGATGCGCTTGCCGCAAGTGGCAACAGCGTGCTTCGCGACGCAGAAGCAAACACGAAGAAGGGTCGGTTTGTTGCCGGCGTGGATCACTGGATCTCACACGAGGAATTTGCCGACTTTGCGCTACGAAGCTGTCTTCCAATTGTTGCCGCGACAATTCTTCAATCAAGCAAAGTGAACTTGTGGGAGGACAGCGTGCTCGCCAAAGAGCCCGGAACAGCAGAGCAGACGGCATGGCACCAAGACCTCCCCTACTTTCATGTCGAAGGTAAGAATGTCTGCACAATGTGGTGCCCGTTGGATCACGTCACTCAGGACTCCGGCGCGGTGAAGTTCGTGAAGTCCTCACACTTGTGGCCAGATGTGTACCGACCCAACTTCTTCGTATCGAATATGTCGATTCCAGGTTCACCGGGCGAAGACGTACCGGATATCGATGCGATGTCAGCTGAAGGTTCGTGCGAGATTCTCACTTTCGAGACTCAGCCAGGTGATGTCACCATCCACCATGCCCGCACCATCCACGGAGCGGGCGCAAACACATCAGACCGTTGGCGTCGCGCAATCAGCTTGCGCTATTGCGGCGACAACGTGGTGTACCAAAAACGCCCTGGTACGCCGTTGAAGGCACATCACGTGAACTTCGTTGCAGGCGAACCGTTGCACACCGACGACTGCCCCGCTGTTCAGCGGAGCTGACGCGTCACGGCCTCGGTGCCGCCCCTGTCGTTGGCGTACCAGGCTGACCCGGCTGACCTGGTTGACCTGGTTGACCTGGTTGACCTGGTTGACCTGGTTGACCTGGTTGACCTGGTTGACCTGGTTGACCTGCACCTTGCTGGCCAGGCATCCACTTGAAGTGCGTGCTATTCATGGCCCGGTCTGCAGCAGATACTGACCACTGACCAGCAGTGCCCTTGCACGTGCTGACATCGGCGGTGACCGTGATGAAGTTCGCGGGGCTTGGTACCGCGTCAGTTGCGGTGTCGGTGAAGAAGAATCCTTTGGAACCGGACTGAACGGTCAGTGCGGCACCCGCGCTCGTTGCAGCGCTTGTGATGGTGCAGCCACCCGATGGTCCAGTGAAGCTGTAGTTCAGGCCACCAGCATCCATCCATGTGCTCTCGCTTGTGCCGATTGGCATGCGCTGCGGTCTCCAGAAGGTGAAGGTCACGGTGTTGCTTGCCGGAGCCATCATGTCGGCCGTGATGGGGTTGGCGTTCGTCGTGTAGTCCAGTGTGGACGTACCCCAACTGCGCACGTTCGGTGAGGTCTGCATGACTGCTGAAATCACTTGCGTCGAGGAATGAACAACCGTCTTGTTCGACTTGGTGATCGTGTACTTGAAGGTGTCGCCCACCTTCAAGCCATCTGAACCAGACATGCGGGGCTTGATTTCATTGGTCCATGCATCGCCGGACTGCAATGTTGCGACGCTGGGGATGATGTTGGCGAATCCGTCACCATCCGGATCACAAGTGGAGAACAACCACTCAGTCATCATCGATGATGCCTCATCCCAGGTGAATGCACCTGGCCATGTCGCAGGCTTCGACTTCTGCACTTGGCCATTCACAACCGTGTTCGTCGGTGCGATGACCTTCGAGCCACACAACTTGGTGTAGTCGGTGTCCGGCAAGGCATTGGATCCCTGTTGAGTTGCCGTCGGGTAGTCAGGTGAGATCGTTGCTGCTTGTGCGGCGGCGCCTGAACACCACTTGATGCCGGTGCAGTCAACGTTAAAGGAACCAATCGTGGACATCGTTGCTGGCAGAGTGAAATTCTTCTTAATTGCTGCGGTGTTATAGATGAAGAACACTCCTTGGAATGTGTTGATCATCGTGTTCAACGCCGTCGCCACTGTTGGGTTTGCAGACGGTGACGTGATGTTGAATGCGTTCAGGTTCACGCAGTTGCCACCGCAAATGAGACCCGTACCAATGAGCGCGTCACCTAATTGCGAGCCGTCATCTTTCTGAGCAGTGTTGAAGAACTTGTCATCAACCAAGTCGAGCTTGCCATCGTTGTCATCATCAACATCGACAAATGAGGGAAGGCCGTCGTTGTCCGCATCGGCTCCGGCTTTGTTCACAGTTGGGTCTGCGAACTTGCGCACACCTGCACCACTCACGCCAGTTCCCAGTCCGAGGTTCGCACGTGCTGGTGGACGACCACCACTAACCGCGATTGATCGACTGAGAACAGCCGACGACGGAGCGGCCTTCGCCAAACTTGCGAATGTCTGATCGCTCGAGACCTTGATGGAACCGAGACTGACCGTGGAACCCTTAGCCCTCTTCAGATTTGTGAAGCCTCTCGTACCTTTTGCCGCAGTGGTCGCCTTGCCCTTGGAGTCGGTGTAACCGAGCATCACCGGACCGACGTACGCGCCGTCAGAGTTCAACACCGACAACGTCATGCCGTTTGTATCGGACTTTGGAATACCAGCGATTGAAACTTTTCCACCTTTCGAGCGCGCAAGGTATGCCTTGCCCGACGATGCCACCGCCAACAATCGATAGTTCGATGCGAGAGACGCTTTGATCGTTGTTGTCTTCGAAGCCGCTTCAACCTGGCCTGACAACACAACGGAGCCGCCAACCACAACGGTGGCGACAGCAAGCAATCCTTTGATGCGACGAATGTTCATGACAACCCCTCCCGAGGAATCTGATGATCTAACTATAGCCCCTACCGTGAGAGGTCGCCATCGACGCGCCATATCCCTTATGCCACTAGATAAAGGACAGGAAGCAACGCCGAGACCGTCGCTGCCGCGGCCACCAGCCATCTGGACACCCGCCCGCTCACGTGGTGCCCCAGCAGATGCCGACGCCGGGACAACAACAAAATCACCATGTAGAACGCCTTGGCCTGTGTCATTTTGAGACCCAAGCCCTCTCGCCATCCGAACGTTTCTGCAATTGCATACGACGTCGACCCCGCCAACACGGGCACTGTAAGAAGACCAGTGCCCACTATTCCGAGCGTGAACAACAACTTCGCAGCACTTCCTGCCAGTGGTTCAAGGGCCGACGCCGCTTCCTCGGCCGTGCTGACAGTTGTGATGCCGGCTTTGCCGAGTGTTGCTGCTGACGTCACCATGATCGCGAACATCACCAATACGCCTGATGACATACCTGCCACAACATCGCCGCGCATCGCTCGCAGATGTTTGTCGACTCCGTCACCATCACCAGAAGTCATTCCGTGATCTTGAAGCTCTTCAACTTCCTCGCTCGTCTGCCAGAAGAAGAGGTATGGCGAAATAGTTGTACCAAATAGTGCGATGAGAGCAGCGAGTGTTGCCTTCGTGAATGAGAACTCAGGAACAAGAACTGCTTTGGCCACGTCACCCCAGTTGACGTCGACGATGAACATCACCGCGATGTATGAGAGGAGCGAGATGCACAACCATCTCAACACTTTTGAGTACTTGTGATACGGAACGACAATTTCAAGGGTCATCATGAAGAGTCCGAAGATGACAACCAATGCAATAACTGGAAGCGGAATCAACATCTGAGTTGCGGCCGCCATCGACCCGAGGTCTGCTCCGATGTTGAACGTGTTCGCCACTGTGACGAGTGCGAGCGATGCATACAACACCCAGCGAGGCATCTCACGTTTGATGAGTGATGCGAGACCACTTCCCGACAACAGACCGAGTCGTGCTGTTGCTTCCTGTACCGCTATCGCAAGAGGGAGTGCCACCAAAGTCGACCACAACAGACCAAACCCAAAAGCCGCGCCGACTTGCGAGTAGGTGCCGATTCCCGAGGGGTCATCATCGGCTGCTCCAGTGATGAGCCCCGGCCCCACTCGCTGGAAGTAGCCCGTACCGTCAAGTCGTTGACGATGCGGGTGGTGCCGAATCGAAGGGGTTTTCGCAACTTTGCCGACCGCTCAATTCACAATGACAGAATGACACGGTGAGCGGGAAAATGGAATTGTTCTCGCACGACAGCGACGTGGTGGCGGGTCCCGCGGGACAACTCGCGCACCGAATCGCCTTTGAACAAGTCAGTCGGCTCGAGCGACAGCTCTACTCGGTTCGACCCGGTGTGTGGACACTGGTTGGTAACGGGCTCTCGAACCAGACATTTATTGAGGGTCCGGAAGGCATCATCGCCATCGATACTGGTGAATGTGTCGAAGAGATGCGCGCTGCTCTCCAAGAGTTGCGACACCACACAGACATCCCAATTGTCGCCGTGCTCTACACCCATTTTCATTACGTGGCCGGCACCGCGGCAATCGACTCTCCTCTCGGCGCCGCGATGCCTATCTACGGTCATGAACGAATAGTCAGCAATATTGCGCGCGCATCAGGAGAAATCGGCCCGTCATACGCGCGTGGATTGGTGCAACAGTTCGGAACTGCACTACCTCTCGACGGACCAGACGGACTGGTCAGTGTCGGTCTTGGTCTGTACTACCGAAATCCGGACCATCGTCCATTCACGCCAGGGTTCATTCCACCCACAACGACATTGCAAGGCGGTGAAGTTCTCTCAGTTGCTGGCCTTCGAGTAGAGACCTCGTACGCACCGTCTGATGCGGATGACTCCCTCACGTATTGGTTTCCGGAGCTGGGAGTGTGCGTTCAAAACAATGTGTGGCCTGCAGTGTTCAATGTGTATGCAATTCGCGGCGAGGAATACCGCAACCCTCAAAACATGTTGCCGGGAATCGACCATGTTCTTGCGCTGCGGCCAGAGCACCTCATTGCAACGCACGGTCCACCATTGTCTGGTGCAGATGACATTCGCAAACGAGTCATCAAGTACCGCGACGTCATCCAATTGATCTGGGATCAGACGGTGCGCCTCATGAATCGCGGCTACACGATGGATGAGATCGCACACATGGTCGAACTGCCACCGGGCTCAGAGGACGACTACTTCACCACTCAGCACTACGGCCTCGTAGAGCACCATGTGCGTCAGGTGTACACCGGCATTCGTGGGTGGTTCGATGATGACCCCGAGTGGCTGTTCCCCGTTCCGCCGCAGGAGCGCGCAGACAAACTCATCGCGGGTTTCGGCGGGACGCAACGAGTGCGAGATTCAGTCGTCACATCAATCAAGTCCGGTGATCTGCGATGGGCGCTCGAGCTTGCTTCATGGTTGTGGAAACACAGTGGCGCGGAAGACACAGACAAATCACTCCTTGCCTCAGTATTGCGAAAAGTCGGCCAACAGTCGACCGCAGCAAACATTCGCAATTGGTGTCTCACTCGCGCGCGAGACATCGAAGGGACAGAGAGCCTCGACCGGCATCGAGTTCACCGTTTGCGTGAACGACAAGTACTCGGAATGAATGTGGTCGATTCAGTTCGCCTTTTGCGTGTGCTCGTGGTGCCAGAGCGTGCAGTCGGACTAGATGTTCATCTACGGCTCATCATTTCGGGTGACATCGTCGGCCTGCACGTTCGTAACTGCGTGGCTGTTACCACCGATGCAAGTGAAGCAACAGACACCCTCACGCTTGACAAGACCGCGTGGTCCAAACTTCTCGGGGGCACGATGACGGTGGACGATGCGCTTTCACAGAATGCTGTGATTGTCGATGGAGATGCCTCTCGTGTTCGTTCTGCTCTCGCAGTGTTCGATATGCCCGGACTTGAGTGACACGACAATGACACAACTGCCACACTCTGAGCCACCGTTCACCGGCAACATCACACGGCTGCTGCAAGATGCGACACCAGCCCGATTAGATCTGAACGGCGCACCTCGCGGTGCACCGAACGTTCTCGTCATCCTGCTCGATGACGTCGGTTTCGGGTCGTTCAGCACATTTGGCGGTCCAATACCCACACCGACTTGCGACACGCTCGCTAGCGAAGGTTTGAAATACAACCAATTCCACACAACCGCACTCTGTTCGCCAACACGAGCAGCATTGCTCACTGGCCGAAATCATCACTTTGCACACATGGGCGGTATCCCGGAAAATGCGAACACATTCCCGGGTTATGACACTCGAATTCCAAAATCAACCGCGACCATCGCCGAAGTGTTGCGACTAAATGGTTACGCCACCGGGTGTTTTGGCAAGTGGCATCTCACCCCAACGTGGGAACAAGGCCCAGCCGGACCATTCGACCGCTGGGCAACAGGGCTTGGTTTCGACCGTTTCTACGGCATCATCAACGCAGAAGCTTCTCAGTACGAGCCGCCGGTGTATGACCAGACGACACCGGTGTTTCCCTATGTTGGTCGCGAGGACTATCACCTCACCGAAGACCTCATTGATCGGTCAATCGAATGGATTGACCGAATGCGTTCCACTGCTCCGGGCAAACCATGGTTCATGTACTTGCCAACGCCTGCAGTTCACACTCCACATCATGTGCCTCAAGAGTGGATCGACAAGTTCAAAGGTCGTTTTGATGGCGGCTGGGATGCACTTCGACATGAGATTTACGAGCGGCAACTCTCGATGGGCGTTATTCCGACTGGCACACAACTGACACCCCGACCAGAAGGAATTCCATCGTGGGAGGAATACCCAGACCGCTACAAGCCCGTCGCGTCGCGCTTGATGGAAGTGTTTGCTGCATTCCTTGCGCACACCGATCATCACATCGGTCGACTCATCTCGCACATCGACTCGATCGGTGCAAAAGACGACACGCTCGTCATCTACATCACAGGTGACAATGGCGCGTCTGCGGAAGGCACTGTGAACGGCGCGTGGGCAGCACCATCTTTCCAGAACGGCATTGCCGAAGATCCCGAGTGGCTTCTAGACCACATCGACGATTTTGGTTCGGCAAAGTGTGAGAACCACTACAACATCGCGTGGGCATGGGCCCTCGACTCCCCTTTCCAGTGGATGAAACAGGTGGCGTCGCATTTTGGCGGCACACGCAACGGCATGGTGATGCGCTGGCCCAGCCGCTTCACCAAACCAGGTGAACTGCGATCCCAATTTCACCATGTGGTGGACATCTGGCCCACTGTTCTCGAAGCCGCCGGAATCACGCAGCCTGACGTCGTCAATGGCGTTCAACAAGACCCTGTCGATGGCGTGTCTATGGAGTACTCGTTTGATGACGGTGACGCCCGGAGCAAGCGCACCACGCAGTATTTCGAGATTCTTGGAAATCGCGCGATGTATCACGATGGCTGGATTGCATCCTGCTTTCATGGTCGCCCTCCATGGATTCGCTTTGTACCGATGCCATTCGACGGGCCGCAAGAAAAATGGGAGCTGTACAACATTGAGAACGACTTCTCTCAAGGTGTCGACCTTGCTGATGAGCATCCAGAAAAACTTGCTGAACTCATTGATCTCTTCGATGCCGAAGCAAAGAGATGTTTCGTGTATCCACTTCGAGACCCAGGCTCAGGACGTCACCCAGACCTCGTCGTACCGTCGGCTCTCGGTGCCCTGACGTCAATGACTTACAACCGAGCACATGTGCGCATACCAGAGCCGGTGGTTGTCAATCTGAAGAATTGTTCGTTCCGCATCACTGCGGACATCGAGACTCGCACATCAGGTGACTCCGGTGTCATCTGTTGCCAAGGCGGAAACCTCGCGGGCTGGACTCTCTATCTCGACAACGGTGCACCGGTGTACTACTACAACTTGTTTGGGCGCGTCTTCACCAAAGTTCAAGGTAAAACACTTCTACCCGGTGCCCACCAATTCATCGTCGAGTTCGACTACGACGGTGGCATGGGTGCAGGTGGAACCGCGTACTTGACAGTTGACGGTGACCCACAGTCATCAGCCCGCCTCGATGCCACAGTACCGATTGTGTTTTCGATGAGTGGTGAAACGTTCGACGTCGGCCTCGATACGGGTGCGCCTGTCGGGCCTTATCCACACGTGTTCGAATGCACTGCCCAGATCAATTCCGTCACGCTCGAACGACTGAGTGAATTGTCCCCTGACGACAAGAAGCGACTTGCGGACATGGAATTCCGAGCCCACATGTCATCGCAATGAGCGCAACCGAAGGTGAGCGCTCGAAGCACTTTCCTGCCATCGAAAAGAAACACGGCAAGCCAGCCTCACACTGGCTGGGGCTGTTAAAGAAGCTCGGCGATGTGAAATACCCGGAACAAATCGCATTCCTCCGCGAGAAGCACGGCTTCAGCCAAGCTCATGCCAACGCACTCGTGATGCACCATCGCGGCTCGACCACTTCGCGGCGTTTTGCCACTCCAAAGGACTATTTCGCGTCCCTACCGCCGACACACGCAAAGACAGCAAAGAAGATATTCGGTGCCATCCAGAAGAAGTACCCGACATTGGAACTGGTCGTTGCATGGAATCAGCCGATGTTGAAGCGCGGCGACGCTTACGTGTTTGGCCTTTCCGCGTCGAAGAACCACTTGACAATCAACATGTTCAGCCCCGCATTGCTGAAATCGTCGACGGACCTACTCGCCGATTTCAAGGTCAACAAGCACACGTTCATCGTTCCTGCCGACTGGGACATTGATGCTGCATTACTCATTCGCTTGATGAAGGCGCGGCTGGCAGAATAAAGAGGTGACTTCGTCGACGGTGCTCGGAACATGTCACCACGACTGTCCCGACTCGTGCGGTTGGGAAGTGACAGTTGAGGGTGGCGTTGCGGTCAAGATTCGCGGCAACCCATCTCATCCGTACTCACAGGGCGAGTTATGCCCCAAGGTCAACCGCATTCTTGATCGCGTGTACAGCCCAGATCGCATCCTCACCCCTCTCATTCGTGACGGCGCGAAAGGTGAGGGCACGTTCCGTCAAGCAAGTTGGGACGAAGCGTTGGCACTTGTCGCGACGCAACTTGGCGACATCATCACTTCGTGGGGCGGTGAAGCCATTGTTCCGTGGGGCGACGCGGGCACGCAAGGGTCTCTCATGATGAACTCGCTTGACCGGCGTTTCTTCGCCAAACTCGGTTCATCTCGCCAAGTTGACTCACTCTGTGGCGGAACTGCTGCTTATGCGACGGTCACTGCAATCGGTTCTCCACTCACATGCGACCCACTTGACGTTCGCTATTCCAAACTCGTGTTGCTGTGGGGAACGAACACCAAGCTGACGAACCGACACCTGTGGCCTTTCATCGAGGAAGCGCGCGCTAAGGGCGCGAAGGTCGTTGTGATCGACCCTGTGCGCACTATCACCGCAGATGCTGCAGATCAGTTCATCCAGCCACTGCCCGGCACTGACATCGCGTTGATGTTGGCAATGATGCATGTGATCATTCGAGACGACTTGGTCGACCATGACTATCTCGCCAACCACACAAGTGGTTTCGATGAGTTGGCTGCTCATGTCGCAGAGTGGACACCGACGCACGCTGCCGCGATGTGTGGAATCGAAGCAGACGTCATCGAGACGCTCGCACGTGAATACGCCACGACAACACCTGCATTCATACGTACTCTCATCGGGGCCGAACATCGCGAACATGGCGCACAGTTCTTCAGAACAATTGTGTGCCTCCCCTCTCTAACTGGTGCGTGGAAACACAAAGGCGGTGGGTACTCACGAAGTGTGGGTTCGTACGTCAATGATTTCGTGAACGACTCATCATTCGACGCACCACACCTGGCCGCCGGGAAACCACGTCGCCCGATCAGCATGAACACCATCGGCTGGGCGCTCACCACAGAGGAACTGAACCCACCGGTGAAAGCATTGTTCGTCTACAACGGCAACCCAGTAGCCACTGCCCCACACGCGGCACTCACCATGCAGGGACTCTCGCGCGAGGACTTGTTCACCGTTGTGTCGGAACAATTCATGACTGACACCGCACGTTTCGCCGATGTCATCTTTCCGGCGTGCACGCAACTGGAACAAGATGACGTCGTCACAGCTTGGGGCCACCTGTATCTCGGCTACAACCACAAGGCAATCGAGCCGGTTGGTGAAAGCGTGCCGAACACCGAGCTGTGGCGCAGGCTGTCACGTGCGATGGGGTTCACCGAGCCAGAGCTGTTTGAATCAGATGAGTCGCTACTTGAGCGCTATCTCACCGGTGTCGATGTCGACACTCTGCGACGTGATGCGGTCCTTCGACTTCCCGTGCCTGATGATCTTCGGCCATATGCAAATGGTGGCTTCGCGACGACATCTGGACGACATGAATTCGCCAATGCCGAGCTCGAACGTCAAGGGCACGGTCGCCTTCCGCGGTTCGCCACAGCGAACGAGGGCCCAGCGGGACCAATGGCTGGCACGTACCCGCTTGTGTTGATGTCGCCGAAAACTCATCAGCGCTTCCTCAACACGTCGTACTCGCATCTTTCAGCGCACGCTGACCCAGAAGGTGAGATGTATTGCGACATCACCGCCGATGATGCGCATACTCGGGGCATCCAAGACGGAGACATGGTGCGCGTGTTCAATGACCGCGGTTCAGTTGAGGTCGTTGCGCGGGTTGCATCTACAACTCGCACACGGCCTGGCATGGTGATTGTTCCCTTCGGCTGGACATGGTCGCGCACCCGCGACAAGAACACGGTCAACGTGTTGACAAGCGACACCCCAACTGATTGGGGTGGGGGTGTTGCGTTCTACGACACACTTGTTCAAGTAGAAGCGATACGATCGAGACATGAGCACCGCTGACGCGACGAGCAATCCGTTTCTTGAGGGAAATCTTGCACCCGTTCGCGATGAAGTCACCATCACGGATTTGAACTTGACGGGGGTATTGCCAAGCGACCTCAACGGTCGTTATTTGCGCAATGGCCCCAATCCGATTGGTGAAGTCAACGCGGCGAAGTATCACTGGTTCACTGGCCACGGCATGGTGCACGGCATTCGACTTCGTGATGGTCGCGCCGAGTGGTACCGAAATCGCTGGGTGCGCAACCCAGAGGTGTCTCGCGCACTCGGAGAAGACGCGAAACCGTCTGATTGGCCCGCAGATCACCCCACGTTTGCTGCGAACACAAACGTCATCGGTCACGCGGGCAAGACATTCGCCATCGTCGAAGCTGGTTCACCACCGGTGGAGCTGTCATACGACCTCGACACCGTCAAGATGTCGAATCTGGAGGGAACACTTCCCTACGCCTTCTCGGCGCACCCAAAGAAAGACCCACTAACAGGTGAATTGCACGTGATGACCTATTGGTGGGGCTGGGGAAACAAGGTGCAGTACCTCGTTGTTGACGCTTCGGGTCAGGTGCGCAAAGCCGTCGACATTGACGTGCAAGGTGGGCCAATGATTCATGACATTGCCTTCACTGAAAAATATGTGTTGGTCTTCGACCTTCCATGTGTGTTCAATCTCGACGCAGCGATGGCCGGGTCATCATTGCCGTACTACTGGGACCATGAGTACGACGCACGTGTCGGTTTCCTCCCCCGTGAAGGATCGGCGGCTGATGTGAAATGGGTGTCTATTGACCCGTGTTACATCTTCCATCCAATGAATGCCTACGACGATGGCGATGACGTTGTGCTCGATGCAGCACGTCATCCGAAGATGTTTGATCGTGAGCGTCGTGGACCAAGTGAAGGCGACCCCACTCTCGACCGCTGGCGCCTCAACCCAACCACTGGCAAGTCCTCCACAACTCGTATCAGCGACAGACCACAAGAGTTCCCACGAATCAACGAGTCGTTGATTGGCCTTCCCTATAGATACGGATATTCAGCAGGTACCGGGAAACAATTCGCCCAAGACACACTGATCAAGGTCGACCATCACACTTGTGCGATTACTGCTCGGAGCGACCAGCCACGCTTTGGCTATGGCGAACCGGTATACATACCTCGCGAGAATTCGCAACAAGAAGACGATGGGTACGTGATGGCTCTGCGCCATGACACGGCATCGAATACTTCAGACTTGGCGGTTTTCGACGCACAGGCACTCGATGCTGATCCGGTCGCTGTGGTTCATCTTCCCGTTCGTGTACCGAACGGCTTCCATGGAAACTGGGTGCCGGACGCAATGGTCTGACGCATCTCACACCTCGACAAGTAGCTACGAGCGTTGGTGTCGTAACGTTCAACTTGGTGGCTGAAACATTCGAGCTCAGTGGAAAAGTGGTGCTCATTGCTGGTGGCACGGGGGGAATCGGCCACCTTGTTGCCGAAGAACTTCGCCGACAAAGTGCAACGGTTGTCACTGTTTCTCGGTCAAGTGTCGATTCACCAAGTCACGTCGTGGCAGATCTGAGACTTCCCGACAATGCCCAACATGTGGTCAACCACATCATCAATCAACATGGACACCTAGATGTCGTTGTGAATGCTGTCGGCATCGTCGCTTTCGGCGATGTCAGTGCAACAAGTCCAGACACGGTCGAGGAGCTGTTTCTCACAAACACATTCGCTCACATCTTCCTGTGCACAGCTGCGCTACCAAAGATGTCGAAAGGTGGTGTCATCGTCGGAATCTCAGGTGTCATTGCTGAACAGAATCTTCCTGGCATGGCGACATATGGAGCATCAAAGGCGGCGATGAAGTCTTTCAACGAAGGATTCGGCCGTGAGGCACGTCGACTGGGTGTTCGAGTCATCGATGCTCGACCGCCGCATACTGAAACTGGTCTCGCTACTCGAGCTGTCGCAGGTACAGCGCCACGTTTCCCTCAAGGACTTGAACCCGCAAACGTCGCCAAACGAATTGTCAATGCCATCGTGAATGGTGAAATTGACCTTCCGTCCGGATCATTCTCAAACTAAGGACACTTGATTGAAGAACATCGTTGCTTTCAGTGGCTCGACTCGCGTCGGTTCGTTTCACACGCGCATTCTCCGATCACTTCAACAGTTGAGCCCCGCCGATATGACTGTGACGCTTTTTGACCTCAGCGCTGTGCCGTTCTACAACGAAGACCTCGAAGGTGAGAACCTCCCTGAAGCAGTGAAAGCACTTCGACACGCCGTTGAAGCCGCAGACGGTGTCATATTTGCCGCACCGGAATACAACTTTTCCTATTCCGCTCTGACAAAAAACACCATCGACTGGCTGACAAGACCCAAAGGTGCGGGGGCTCTTCATGACAAGAAAGTGGCACTCATCTGCGTCACCCCTGGTCCAAGTGGTGGCAAGAACGTCAGCAAGGCACTCAGCGACCTGCTCCCCTTCTTCAGCAACACAATCGTCGCCACTGTCACATCACCCGGCATCGCAGACAAGGTCGCCTCCGACGGAGATGTCATCGCCGACCCCGCCATTCGCGATGCTCTCGCTGAGTTGCTCGAGGCCTTCGGCTGAACTGCAACAATGCAGTGCAACATGAAAACCGCTTGATCCAAGGACACTACTGACATGGCTTACAACGCAGACGCAGACACCCGACTTGACCCTCGAGTACGGGCAATCCTCAACTTGATGCCGTCAGGTGAACCACCCGTTTACGCCACTCGCGAGGATGTACTGGCTGCAGCCCAATCGCCGGAAGCACTGAAGCTTGTTGAGAGTCAGCGCCAACTAATGGAAATCTGCGACACCGAAGATGTGGTGACCGCAAAGGGTTTGGAGATGTGGACCGAGAAGATCGAATCGCAGCCCGATGGCAACATCATTCATCTCGAGGTCACTCGGCCCATCGGTGATGAGGTTGTTCCCTGTGTGTATTACATCCACGGCGGTGGCATGGCATCGCACTCGTGCACCATGGGCAACTACCGCGCGTGGAGCAAGATCATTGCGCACCACGGCATCTGTGTTGTCATGGTCGAATTCCGCAACTCAATGCAGCCAAGTTCAGTGAACGACATTGCACCATTCCCCGGCGGCCTAAACGACTGTCTTTCAGGGTTGAAGTGGGTGCATGCAAGTGCTGGTGCACTGCGCGTTGATAACACACGCATCGTCGTCAGCGGTGAAAGCGGTGGTGGAAACCTCACTCTTGCAGTTGGCCTGAAGTTGAAGCGAGACAATCAACTGAATCTTGTCAAGGGCCTATACGCGTTCTGTCCATATATTGCGGGTGAATACCCGCGTCCTGAACTTCCAAGCACGGTTGAAAACAACGGCATCTTCATCACACTTGGTGGCAATGGTCCTGCACTCGCCTATGGAACCGAACACCTCGAGAAGCGCGACCCGATTGCGTGGCCATATTGGGCATCCACCGATGATGTCTCCGGTTTCCCACCAACCGTCATCAGCGTGAACGAATGTGACCCTCTTCGCGATGAAGGCATCGCTTTCTACCGAAAGTTGCTCGAGGCCGGCGTGTCAACGCGTTGTCGCAATGTGCTTGGCACCATGCATGCAACCGAAGTCATTCCGATTGTGTGCCCCGAAATCACTGCTGACGCAGCGGCACACTTAGCTGCGTTTGCAAAGGGTTAGGACTACTATGCAGCAAATCGGTTGGAGCGTCGACGTCTCGTTGCAGGCAGCACAAGTGCAAACAACGCAGCTATCGCAATGGGTGGTGCGATGAGCCAGAACGACACGCTGTCCGATGTTTCGCCAGTACCAACGAGAATTCCGACAGCCAAAGTCGCTGATTTTCCTTCTGACGTTCGCGCAACAATTGCAATACGATGCGCACCTTCTTCAGCTGACTCGGGAATTGCAAAGTCCCCAGTTACGGCACCATCTGACTGAACCATGACTTCCCCTAGGCGAACAGGGGTCGAAAACAGCCACAGCTCGACAAATGACCCCGGCTCGAACCCACTTGCGTTGATACGAACTGCATCTCCTGGATTAAGCCGAACATTTCCATCGCTATCCAGCGCAGACGATTCACCATCTCCAGAAACTGCACCAAGAGTTGCATTCAATGTGCCGACTTGCACCACGATCTGGTTCTCCACTCGCTCGACACTTGCTGGTGTTCGCACGCCATCAACCTCTGCCGCTGCACCCCCAGTGTCCACCGCCATGACTGAAGGTGTTGATGGCGTGGTCGTAGTCGTTGACAGAACCTGCGTGGTTGTTGTCGATGACGATGTGGTGCTCGAGACCGAACGTGAACTGCGAGCTGTGCTGGTTTGTGACTTTGTTGCTGATTGAGGTGATGTTGGAGGGGCTGCAATCGCCGTCTGCGGGATAGTTGATGCCGTTGGAGTTGTCCCAGGAACTGTCGTGGCTACTCGAACATCAATCACTAGGGCTGGCCCAGTTGTCGATGTCGTAGAACTTGGTGTTGTGGTTGACGTTGTCGTTGTGGTCGACGTCGTGGTTGTGGTTGGGCGCACCATGTCAATGACTTTTGCGGTCGCCGAACTGATCACAGCAACGCTGCCATTGACATTGGTTGCGGTGATTTCTAACTTGATGTATTTATCTATGTCGTCATCGGTCAAGGTGTATGACGAAGCTGTTGCCCCGGTGATGTTCGCGTAGGAACCATTCGCTGTGGCTGCCCGCTTCCATCGATATGTGTAGGAGGGTGCCGGAAAACCAGTCCATGTTCCAATGGCCCCAGACAAAGTCTGACCATTGGTGGTGGTACCACTAACTGTCGGTACTGCGGTATTTGACGGTGGTGACTGCATGGGGCCGTACTTGATGATCACGATGCCACTACCGCCGTGCCCTGACCTGTAGGCGAATGCGGCGCCACCACCACCGCCACCGGTATTTGCGACTCCATCACCTCCAGTTGCTGCCGAATAGCCAGTGCCGGCGTTCGTTCCTGCGACACCTCCACCATTGGTGCCGATGCCACTTCCACCAGACCCGTACACAACTGCAGTTCCTGAGATGGAGGACGACAACCCTGCGCCACCATTGCCACCAACTTGACCGGCAGTACCGTTTGTTCCCGCTGTCGTGGCTCCACCACCGCCGCCGCCGCCGTTGTTTGTGTAGTTCGAGTTGCCTCCGTCGTTGCCGTACAGCGTCACGCCAGTAACACCGGAGAAGGATCCCTGAGTTGCAAGTCCTTTGTCGCAACAACTGTTGTACCAGTGTCCGCCACCGCCAGAGCCACCACTGAATCCGACAGCACCACCCCACCCAGCACCTGCTCCACCACCACCTGCCGTGATTGTCACTGTGCCATTGGTGAATGAACTTGAGTTACCGCTTGTCCACGACAGTGGTGTGTTCGTTCCGGTTCCACCGGCTCCGACCGTGACTGTGTAGGTGCCACTTACTGACAGTCCGACCTTGTGTGCGATACCGCCACCACCACCGCCACCTTGCGCATAGACATCACTCCATGCGCCAGCACCTCCGCCACCAACGATGAATACTTCGGCCTCGGTGATTCCGCTCGGGACAGTCCACGTTGTCGCGCCGGTGTTCTTGAATTGCAAGACGCACGTTCCGTCACCAAGGACCGTCATCGTCACATTCGTTGCGTCACCAACCGTGCTACTGCAACTTCCGCTCGAAACACTCGCAGCTTGCGCACGCGGGATAATGCCAACTGTTCCGATTGAGGCAAAAAGTACAGAAACCAGAAGGACTCGCCGAAACATCACCACACAGTAGCCCTGAACAGTCGATGTCTCTTTCTGAATCACTGGGAAAGGTCCTTCTCCGAACGCGACGTCAGCGCCCGATGTATTCCAGCCAGAGTTCCTCTGTCCAGTGTGACCGCAACTCGGCGGTGACGAAGTCACTTGTCCACTGAACCATCTCAAAGAAGGGAAAATCGACAGACATCACCTCGGTGAATGCCATTCCGTCGAGAAGAAGTGCTGCATCATCAATACCCAGCTGCACGGGCAAACCATCACTCACGTCACTCAGACGCATCTGCAACTCAAACACCGCTTCCGCATCCCATCGTGCTGCCATGTTTCCCTGCATCAATTGATCCGTCATGATGCCGAGAATCTCGAACAATGCAGACACTGCGTCAGGCTCGAGAACTATGTCGCGTGGTTCAATCATCGGGTACCTCTGGCACGTCGCGAACCAACACCATCGGACCGCGGTTCCACGCAGGTCTACATTGCTGCACTCCGTGCATGCCAAGTTCTGACGACGATTGACAAGTGCTAGAAAGACGTTGGAGGTGGGAACATGCCACGACTTCGTCAGGTACCGAGAAGTGAAGCCGACGCTTCGGTCTTGCCCATGTATGACCTCCTCTTCGGAGACCGTGACCCAGTGGCGCAACCCGGCACTGCAACCGGCACGCCTGGAGACTGGTGGACAGTGTTTGCCCTAGACCCAGAAATCTTCGAACACGCGGTGCGCGGATTCGCGTTGTACCGCAACCCCACACGACGCCTTGACCCGCAGTTGCGCGAACTCGGTCAAACACGTGTCGGCTGGGCACGAAGCAGCCAGTTCGTTTTTTCGCAGCATTGCAAGTCATGTCGCGAGGTGGGCATCGAAGAGGAAAAGATCGAAGCAATTCCGCATTGGCAGACCGCCACGTGCTTCTCCCCCATCGAACGAGCATTGCTCGCATACACCGATGCGTTGGTCTACGACGGTGGTCGTGTCGCCGACGGTGTCTTCGCCGCACTACAAGCAGAACTGTCAGATGAGGAAATCCTCGAGTTCACCTACATCACAGCTATGTACGACATGCACGCAGTGATGAGTCGCGCGTTGCGCACCGAGTTCGATGACCGCGACGACCCGATTGTCGAAATAGATGGCCCTGACGGCCCCAAGATGAAACTGAGGCTGCGATGACACGACCAAACGGCTTCCACCATGTTGCATTCGCCTGTCGAGACACAGAGGCAACTCGACACTTCTACGAAGATCTGCTGGGCTTCCCGCTCGTGCACACCGAAGTGCAGCGTGTGCCAAATTCTGAGTCGTTCTTTCGGCATCTCTTCTTCGACATCGGCGAAGGTAAGTGCATCGCGTTCTTTGAACTGCACAACGTGGGCGAACAAGACGGGTGGCGTTCCGATGTTTCGACGGGAAACGGACTTCCGGTGTGGGTGAATCATGTTGCGTTCGCAGCCGATGAAGCGCGCCAAGCCGAAGCAAGAGCATCGCTGGCAGCTGGTGGAATTGAGCCGATCATGGATGTCGACCACGGCTGGTGCCATTCGCAGTACTACCTCGACCCGAACGGAATCATGGTCGAGTTCTGCCGTGACACGCCGGGCTTCGATGCAGACCCCGCAACTGCGCGGGCTGCACTCGTTGACTAGGTGAGTGCCACTCGGCTTTTGACTCATTAGCGCCCTGACTGGAACTTACGTTTCTAGACTTCGGATCGTGGTGCATCTCGACAGTCGGGTCAGACGGCGAATGGTGTCGATGATCACCGCCGTGATTGTCACCGGCATCTGGACAGCGATGGTCTTTGAGTCGCCCGCACGAAGTGACGCAAACGAAGGTCATCTCCGACCGATGTATGCACAAGTGTCGGCTGGACATGAGCACACGTGTGTCGTCACCTCGGCGAGCAC
>Ga0169931_10005941_pt1 | contig 18528 bp, 17 predicted proteins | sample Kivu_15m_20L_FD_129675 | JGI IMG/M metagenome (GOLD analysis project Ga0169931, IMG submission 129675) | Freshwater microbial communities from Lake Kivu, Western Province, Rwanda to study Microbial Dark Matter (Phase II) - Kivu_15m_20L... | ecosystem: Environmental > Aquatic > Freshwater > Lake... | reverse complement strand
TAATTTTTTTCTTTATAAGTATAGTAATTGCTAAATTAATATATAAATTATACTCAGTGTAGATGCTGCTTGGATTCACTATGATCAAGAACGGAATACGACTATTAGCAACAGAAGGTTTGAAAGTCATCAAAAATCTTACTACTAAATATGTTTCATCTTAAAATATTGGCAAGGTAGCATCAATCGGATCTAAAAGATCATTGAATGCACTAGGATTTACGTTCGCGATTGGAGGAGGATTATATGGAATTTACAAAATCACAAGACCTTGCAAAAAAAATTAAGACAATTAAGGAAATAATTTAAAGGGAAAAGTTGAATACTGCAGATGATCAAAATGATGATTTAGCAACTAAAAATTTAAATTTTGTAAAAAAAAATTAATAGTTTAATTTAAAAGGGACAAAATCTTTAATTCAATAGCTTACTTGATTGCTTCTAGATATTGACAACATAAACGATTGCTTGATTTATATAAAACTTTATAGTAATTGAGATGCGGATAACGACCTAAAAGATAATGATAGGCGCATTGACAGCTGGACTCTTATTAAAAGCAGGATCATCTGCCATAGCAACTATAGGTTTCACATCCACAGGAATAGCTGCTAGTTCATTAGCCGCAGCCACACAAGCAGTCATCGGCGATGTCGCAGCTGGTTCTGCTTTCGCCTTAGCTCAATCTGCTGGAGCTACTGGAGCTATAGCTACAGCTGGCACCGTAGGAGGAGTCGTCGTATTAACATACGTAACTTTTTATGGAGCTAAGAAATTGTATGATTGGAAAATTAAGCCCAAGCTCTGAAAGGATTAAGTAATTCTTTTACTTTTTGAACTTTAAATATCTATAATCACACATACGAAATTATCATTAATGCTGCGATCAGCATAACCAAAAGAACTAACTTTGCCTTTCTCTTGCTACTTCTTTAATAGCTGAAAGGTCTGACTCTATTCATCAAATGCCAGTACTTGACAGCGCCCATAACCGGCCATTTTAGAGGATAATAATCGGTAAAATTTATCTATAGCATTTTCATGTGATTAATCCATTTTTTCATCAAACTCAAATCCTATTTGCCAAGCACAGCTATAGGCTTATCATCGATCAGATTGATAAATGCCATTTGAAGCGTATAAGACCATACCCACAAAGTCAAACCCCAAAGATTTCTCTTCATACCTAAGTTTAATTCAGGCAAAATGACTCCTTTGATATTTCTGCTAATATTTTTTATAAAACCTACTTTAAGTTGCATTCGTTAAAGAATTCCTAATCTTAATGCTTACTAGGTTTGATAGTTTTTGTCCTCGAGAAGTTGACTATAGTCTACCCACTTCGAATCACTAAGTTCATCTGAATTTAACCTCTATTTCCATTATAACTCGTTCTGTTTCATGCACCATACATGACAAGATACAAACACTTTTTTCCCTCTTTTTTTCAAATAGTAAAAATTCTAAGGAAGTTGACCCAAATACAAACACTGATCATCCACCTATATAGTTGATCGCATACATTGAGTTGAATTTACTATTGAAGCTATCGTTTACAAGCCTCCAAATCGCTTTCTTTTTAATCACACTGACCCCCAGGAAAAACTACGTTATCTATATGACCAAAAATATACAAGCATTTCTATCTTTTTCATAACCAGCTCTTTGAGTAAAAAGCAGCTGTATATTTTCATACTGCGATTTAAGAATGTCCTGAATACTCGAGATAGATTGATTAGAGTGAAGCTTAAATATCATGCCTACACTCGATTGAATTGTATCTTTTTTGTTAAAGTATGGTTTCGGGTTAGTTCTAGATAGTTAACGGATAAAGGATTTAAAAACAGGAGTAGCTCGGCTGGCGCAGATCTACATGTTTGTTTATAATTATATATCGTCTATGACGAATTAATACTAATCAAGAATATAAACTCCAGTCAAAGTCAATCGAAGAAAAAGGAAGACTATTGGCTTAATCTACTAGCATTTAAATCGCTGAAAGACATCTAAAGATCTTAGAAATGGGCCTTCATCTGATGTGGAACCTAAGTTTCTTCTATTACTTGAAATTCCCCTGAAAACTACTATTCATATCCTAAAAAAGTTTACTGTTTGTGCTGTTAAATCATCTAAATTTTAATAATTTTACTTTATCGATAAAATCTGTGAGCTGAGCCAGATCATGAACTGAACGCAAATAAAAACACAGACCCACAGATAGACTCATTTCTTACATACTCATCAATCGATATTAATTACATCGAAATGTCTAAATTTGTTTGCAAAGAGTTGTACGATTGACAGCATCAAGCACATAATGTGGATCTAAATAAGAAAGCTTATCTCCGTTTTTACCTGTTATAAACCGTGCTTCTTTGTTAATGCCTCCCAGACATCCACTAAAAATCTACATCTACATTAGAGACAAGAGAATATTGTATTTTGTTTTGTCAATATGTCCGGAACCTATCTGAGCTGTAACTATTAACAAAATTTGTTTTGAATACGTTTCAGGGTTTGATATAGATGTGCCGTAGCTTTGTACGGAAGCTGAAACGTTACATTTAGAGCAAACTACTCTTTTTTAAATGCAAGAACACTGAACAGCTCCAAAATAACTAAGAAGCTCTTTTACACAAATATTTTCATAATAATACTTGACTTTCAAATGTTAAGTCCCTTTTAAAGGATTATTCTGATGCACTCTTTAAAGTATATTTCCGATCTGACTCATAGAAAACCATTATCCAGCCTTAATACCCCAAGACATCTCTGATTAAGCTATAAACCTGTTTATACTATACTTAAATTCAGGTCCTTATTCTTCAAGAAACGGTGTAATTATGTAGGAAAGGTCAACTTTTTTATTAAGAGTTAAAAAGTATTTTTATATTGCCCTTGCGAGAGCCATTTGTGCTACTCGTATCAGGCATCCCCAGCCTATGTCTGAGTGTAAACTGTCGTTGTTTTGAAATCTTATGTGTTTTCTATAAGTGAACCAAATAATATTAGCGTGCAGCTTCATGCATTCTTATTAGTTCAATTTAACACCAAAAAGATATATTTTTTATTATTTCGAAGTGCTCTTTGTTCTCGACTACTTGCGCTATTTGGGCCAGAAGTAGGGTAGCTTTTTGAACCCCTAAGTCTTGAAAGAAAGATTAGTGCTGTATAAAATAATAAGTACAAAACTCCTTTGATTGATTACATGATGCCCAATCGAGGTGGACTTTCTTGTTTTTTCATTAAACTTTTCTATTTTGTTCCCGTTTTTTTAGACATAGAAATAAGCTCCATTGCACAAATACTTTTAAACTAAATTATTATATAGCTTAAAGTACAAGCATAGTATAACTGTGTGACTTAAATTTAAGTAGATTATTGTCTAAAATTAAAAAAGAAATAGATTTTACATTTAAATCATTGGTATTTAATACATGCAAATTAATAAAACAATTTAAAAAAAGTGTTTTTTGACTAAATTAGTGTAATTAGATGCCAATATTAAGTATGGCTAACCATATTTTTTTGAGTATTTTTGATATAATTTACAAGTAATGAGTGTAGAGAAATGGTATGAATAAGTGCTCAACTGCAAACCTATCACTGAATCGGCAGTTCGAACCCTCTGCAACATGGTCAAAGGCATCATGGCCGAAGAATCCAACATTGTCAGCATCGATTCCCCTGTTCAGATTGCAGGTGATATCCATGGACAGTTTTACGATGTCAAAAATCTACTAACACTCGGCGGAGGTGTGCCCAACAGCAAGTTCATCTTTATCGGAGACTTTGTTGATAGAGGCTACAACTCAGTAGAAACAATAACTTTGCTTTTCTGTCTTAAAGCCATGCACCCAGACAGAATCTATCTCCTCAGAGGTAATCACTAGAGCCGTAATGTCACGATGATGTACGGGTTCCTCGATGAAATAAACAAAAAATATGGGAATTCCAATTGCTGGAAATATTTTTATGAAGCTTTCGACTTTTTGCCTTTGGGAGCCATTGTAAACGGAACTATCCTGTGTGTTCATGGAGGACTCTCGCCTGACCTTCCAACTATCGATCAGATGAGATTGCTTGACCGCAAGAAAGAAATTCGTCACGAAGGACCTATGGCTGACTTGATGTGGTCTGACCCTTAGAACATCGAAGCTTGGAGGAGAAATTCACGAGGAGCGGGATGGATTTTTGGCCACAAAGTGGTCAATCATTTCAATCTGCTAAACTAAGTGAGTCTGATCATTCGAGCTCATCAGTTAGTTCAGTAAGGCTACATTTTTTGGTTCGATGAGCAACTAGTGACCCTCTGGTCGGCCCCGAATTATTGTTATAGAATGGGAAACAAGGCTTCGATATTGTAGCTCGACTAGAATCTAAACAAAAACTTTATCATTTTTGACGCAGTTCCTTAAAGTTCGCAAAGCAAGCATTATCGTAACCTGATGCCGTATTTCCTTTGATGGACTTATATATGCTTAATCGATTCTATTAATAAAAAAAACTAGCTTTAGAGTATAGTTGGTGTTGAAAATATGTTTTAAGAAGCATTTGACCTTATAATTTTTAATTTTAATTTTAAACAGTCATAAAGAATGAACGATTATCGTTCAGCACATAATGTCGTAGAGTACCTCAGACTGAAGAAAAAATAGTAGCAATATAACCCCAGATCAACTCCAAGTCCTCTCAATAAAACGACCTTCATTAAACCTCATTACTAGAACTTTAGAAAGCCATCATAGTATAGATCAAAATCAAAATCACACACAAATCTTAGAGCAAGAGCAGTTTTGTAAAATCAACCCGAATAAAATGCTTTATACAATAAAACAAATCTATATTAAAAACGATACAAACCTCAAGATTTATAGATAACACATCTAAAGACTTAAGTTTCTCCAAGTAAATTTAAACCCACCATAAACTTTAATTCACTCTAGCTTTTTTAAAAACGAAAATAGTAAAGAAATCTTTCGCCTAACGTCTTCTAAAGACTTTAAAATTATCAGAGAGAAAAATCAATCAAAAAGATACTCAATACAATCAATCGAATAAAATCGATAACTCCTCAAAAAAAGATAAACTAAAAAGTACTTCTTTCGTTTGCCACTCGCAAGGAACTTTAGTATTTTAGCTCGTTACCGCCTGATTATCGCAGATGATTTTTTTAGTTTAAAAATAACAAAAAGATCACTTTATCATATTTAAGTCAGATTTATATCATTAGTTGCATCAAGATATCTTATATTTGAAAGATTTTTAAATGCTTACGCAAGAGCACGCAGAATCCAGAGGTCTGGTAATCGAAAGAGGTACCATACACTACAACTTGCATCTCTGTCTGTAGAAGGGATAGAACTATAGCGGCTACAACGAAATCACCTTCACTCTGCTCACCCTCCCCAACGAACTTGCGATCGATTTCTCAGGAAAAACAGTGCAACATGTAGTCAGCAATGGACAAACTATCCAGCCTAAAGTGCAAGACGGGTTTATCTACCTGGATGTGTCTAAGCTCACAGTTGGCAAAAACATAATTGGCATAACATATGCTTGCACTTACGACAACGACGGACAAGGATGCGTCAGCTTCGTTGATGTAGATACAAAACAGTACATCTACACGCAGTTCGAACCATACTGCGCCAATCGAGTCTTTCCCTGCCTTGACCAGCCCAACCTAAAAGCCGTCATGCAGCTACAAGTCATCACACCCTCAGACTGGAAAAAAGTATTAGGCAACGAAACAGCCACAACTGAAGAAAATTTCAATGCTTAGGTCTACGTACAGAAATCAGCAGTTGCATATCCTCAAGACTTACAAAACTATCTCAAAGGCAAAGAAGGAAGAATGACTCTTTTCCCTAACACTAAGCTCCTTCCTTCGTATCTTTTCTGCGTAATCGCCGGATAGTATCTCGAATACAAGCTCGAAAACACCTATAACGTAAAAATATTTATATGCAGAATATTCCAATGTCACTTTACAGCATCTAATCTCTATACTAGCATCTGAAAATCCTCGCTCCTTTCATCTATGAGATAACTATTGAATCCATGAAATTCTTTGATTAATTTTTCGGATACAAATTTGCTTTTAACAAGTACGATCAGGTTTTCGCTCACTAGTACAAGTGGGGAGCCATGGAGAACGCTGGAGTCGTCACTTTCAACGATCTTTATGTCTTTAAGGAGAAAGTTTCAATCGACAGAATGCTTTCTTTTGCTAACACCATTTCGCATTAACTGGCTCATCACTGGTTCGGCAATCTGGTCACTATGCAATGGTGGGATGATCTCTGGCTCAACTAGAGCTTCGCAGATTTCATCTCTCATTTTTGCCTTGAAAAGATTAAAAACAACTGCAAGACTATCAACTACGAGTCATGTATGGCTGCTTTCCTTAATAGAAAAGGTTGGGGCTATCACTAAGATCAAATGATTACTACCCATCCTATCAGAAGCCCTGTCATCAATACCAGCGTTGCTGAGTCCATTTTCGATGGCATAACATACTCTAAGGGTGCAGCATGCATGAAACAAATTCTTTATCTCATGACTTAAGAAAGATTTTCAAAGGCTCTAGGAACATATTTCCACAAATATGAGTGGAGCAATGCAACTATTGATGATTTCTTGGCTTAGATGCAGACTCATTTTGCTATATAAGAGTTCTCATTAGTCGAATGGCGTCAACAATGGCTCGATAAGGCCTCGCATAACGTAATCTAGGCATAATGGAATCCAGAAGATGCTTCTGCAAACCCTAAGCTGATCGTTCATCAAACTCCATACACTCAGGATCATCCTACTCTTCGTTTCAACAAAATCAAAGTAGGTCTCTTCAAATAAAACCTCTAAATTGACGTGATTTAAGTCTTGCTTAGACCATAACCTCAAACAGTTGCCCATTATGACGGTTCCAAAAACTACAAAGCAGTCTTACTTAATTTCTAGGATCACACCTTCGTCAAGAACATCATCGATAAGCATTCTCTTTAATTTTTCACAAAAAATATCAACAATATTAAAGATATTGTTAGTCGCACTCTCATCTGGCGTAGTTTCTTCGATATGATAAAAGACGGTAAAATTCGTACTTAGCAGTTCGTTGATGTGGTCGTAAATCGACTTGCTAACGAATAATCCGACAGTATTTTTGAAAAACAATTCGATTTCATCAGCTCTTCTATTGGAACATACACACCGATTCCTCTCAGGTAAAAGTTGAATGACTCTATGTTCAGCTTCATTTATAACCTTATTCCTAAAATCCCAAAAGAACAATAAAATCGTATTGTCATTCTTAAAAGCAAATTGCCTAATTTTGCATCATCTGATGCTAATAAGCGGGTCATGTTGAACTGGAGATAAGGAAAAGATCAAGTTTTGAAGGACTTCCCTATGTCGATTGGACAAAAATGGTCAGCTGTCGTAAAAGCATTTACTCTAAAAGATCTAAGTTCATAAGAAAAATAAGCTATTTTTGAATCTCTAAGAGTTGAGGATCCCTCAGATACAGCTAAAAATAAAAGATTTACCTGCGATGCCTTAAAATCATCAGAACAATAGTTCTAAGAGATCTATCAAAGCTTCAAAAATCCTGAGACTAAGAACAGCATAGCAGTCAAAAGACACATCGCAGCAGGCTGGAATCATCCCAATCATACCTAAAGACTCAACAAATACGTCGATAGGTACTTTGAAGATGTCTAAAAATTGGTTTCTGTTCTTTCGAACTAACATTTCGAGATCTTTTATGAAACTTTGCAACCTATTGGAGATAACCTAGACTATTACATAAGTCGTTACGAGAAAATTGTGTTCCCAGAAGGCAAGTAAAAGCATTCAAGAGAGATCTTGAAGATTGTTGATGATCTCAAAAGAAGAAGAAATGCTTATAAGCTCTACGAGAATGCTCAGCCCGCTCTTTGATCTTATCGGAAAATCGTTTATTTAATAAATCATAATATTTTTTTATTTTTCATATAAATTTTAGACATAATGCCATTAATCAGAGATCATTGAGATTGTCTTCATACTCGTCCAAATTCATCTCGACTTTCTTTTTATGTTTAGCCACTGTTTCAGCAGTCATGTCACCGATCAATTTGTCCACATCTTCATCATCAATTTCTTATTCTTCGCCCATCATATCTCCCATCATCTCGTTCATGACATTCATTCTTTCCTTCTCGGTCATGAATCGTTTCATAGTTTCGGCATAGTTTTGGTTTTTCATTTTGCTGTTGGCGCCAGACATGATTTTGGCCATACCTTACATCACGTTACCCACGCTCTCGTTCATACACATCTGCTGTAGTCTACTTAAGATAAATTTTACTCGAAAGTGACTCCCTGAAGCTGCGCATCCATATTATTGTACTTGGTCACCATCTGATTATTCTTCAAAATTTGCTGGGCGATAACCTTCTGTGATTGCTGAATCGTGAATACTATACCGCTGGCTATTTTTTTTCAATTTTCTTTTTGAGATCTTTTTGAAGCGTTTTGCCCTGAAATTCAAGCTTCATTTTTTCTCGTTGATACTCTCTACGCATCGTATTGATTTCTTTAGTGTATTCCTTGACCTGTTCTGCATCGGCTAGTATGTACCTTTGAGGGTCTTCTGAGGCTGCTGAGGTTTGATTTCCTACTGTCCCATATATAAGTAATTATATCTTGAGTCGTCATTAAGAATTAATAGACAAACATATATCATAAACTACGCTTAATTATCTTATATTAATTGCAAAAAACTTCAGATTAATTTTTTTTGATCAGACCTTTAATTAATGTAAGATTCAATATTTCAACTTTTAGAATAATAATCCGCAAATGTTTGCGTTCAATTTATTCGTTTGCACCTTCTACGGTCTCCTCTCTATAACTCAAACTCTCAACTCTCGATTCCTCTTCAAAACTCTTCAGTTCAATTTTTTCTCAGTCGTATTTAGTCTTTCACTTAGGTCTTTCTAATCCAGAAAATATTCAATATTTCTGTCAATCACATGATGGGCAGAAAAACCCTACTCAACTGGCGAACAATTCTCCAGGTCATACCCTATTCAATAGTCACCTGTCTTAGCAATATCCTTTCTTCTTATTGTGTAACTGTTATGCCACTTGCAGCATACATGGCTTTTAAAAAATTCGTAGTGCTTTTCGTTCTAGTGGTCTGCATCGCCATGCAAATACCTCACAATTTCAATAAAACTCATTATATGTGCATAGCCGGCATCGTAATAGGAGGTCTCATGATTGGCTAACGCGATATTTTTAAAGGATAGCTAATAGGTTACATAGCTTCGCTAGCCTATACCCTTTTTTAGGCTATTTCTTTGCAATTTTCACAAAATTTGTACTAAAAACACGGTATTGGCCCTCAAGGTATCGTTGGATTAAATTAGTTAGATTTGATAATAGCAAATTCTATTGTCAGCTTACCAGTATATGTCTTTCTGATCCTCTGGCAAAGTGAAACCTCAAGGCTAGTGTAATACTTTGAGTCACCAATACACCCTCTATTCATATTAGCATTCATTTTCGGAATCCTTCTTGCTTTTTGTTCGTAGTATACAGGTACAATCATCATAAGATAGCAAATACAATCAGTATGAAGATATCTCCGTTTGAAAAGGCAAGCGTTTCAAACATCAAAGATCTGGTACTGACTTTAATTTCGCTTTACTATTTTCAAGATTTCGCTTTGACTTGGTTTTCAGAAATCGGCATATTTTTCTGCCTCACTGCCTCTATGATATTTTCGTTTACTTTGATATAAAAAAGTGAAATCGAAGAACTTTAACGGTAAAAACACGTTTTGAATAGCATGGAACATATGAATGGAGAGCACATCGAATCGTAGGCACACAGTTTAAAATAAACATTTGATTAATAGATTTGAACCCAAACTGTATACCTATGCTATTTTAATAAAGACTATCTTATCTATATATAATTTTGTTTTTTTTAAGTGATTAGAAGCTCTATGATTGGAATCAGTTATGTCATAAGTTTAATTTTTGATTCATATATAGAAATATAAGCTGATGCAGACACAGTAGGACGAAGTTTTTTAAGTCATCGAGCATAAAATCATGAAGGTGAATGGATAGGTCGGCTACAAAAAATATCAGCGCGGTAAACTTCTTGGCAAAGGTACTATCCCAATCATTCAGGAGGATTTGCCAAATGCTACTAAGGAGTCAACTTGTAAACCAAAAAAATGTACGCTATCAAAATGATCGAGAAGATGTCGCTACAGAAAAACAGAGCCAAACAAAAAGTATAATATTTGCTAAGATAGCTACTTTCATAGATTAAAATCCATAAGACCCTCCATCACCCTTATGTGGTATAGTTCGACAGCGTGTTCGAAGACTCAAATTACGTATACATAATTCTGGAACTATGCATTAACAAAGTATTTATCTACTCATAAAGACGCTTAGTTAAATGGTAAAAAAACGCAAAAGATTGACTGCAAAGTAAACACGCTATTTCATGTTGCAGCTCATTTCTGCAGTTTAGTACATGCACGGAAACAGAGTCATACATCGTGATCTAAAACTAGGTAACATTTTTCTCAACGCTAATATGGAGATTAAGGTAGGAGATTTTGGTCTAGCTGCCAAATTGTAGTTTTCATAGGAAAAAAAAAGGACCATGTGCGGAACTCCTAACTATATAGCACCTTAGATTGTCTAGGGGTCAGTTGGGCATTCTTATTAGGTAGATATTTGGTCGATGGGAGTCATATGCTTTGCATTTTTATTTGGACGCCCGCCGTTCGAAACGAATTAAGTCAAAATGACTTACAAAAGAATCAAATCGTGCGAGTACACTTTTCCTGTATTTTATACGTTATCTAGACCACTAATGTTCCCTAGGAAGCTAAAGATTTCATAAAAAACATTCTTATTATTGATCCTAAAAAAAGAATGACCACAAAGTAGATGCTTAGTCATCCCTTTATTAATAATTAAGACATACCAAAATCCTTGACCAACTAAGCGTAAAATTATGTTAAAAAAGACTCACGCAGATCCCTAATTTCAAAACTTAAGATGAGCCACAGCTCAACAGAGTAAAGTCAGTCGACAGACTAAGACCTGAAGATTTTGGTAAGAAAAAGATATAACTAAATCTCAACATAAATCAAGTGAATCAATCTGAACCCGAAAAAATATTCTAAGGCATGCACTCCCCTAGAAACGCCTTTAACGATGACATAGGAAGAAATCCTTCATCAGTCAACGGCGAAATAAAAGACTAACATAGAATCAACATTATAACATATCTAGACTATTCAAAAAAATATGGTCTAGGATACGTAATTAACAGCAAATATTATGGAGTTTACTTCAATGACTAGACACTCATGTCATGCGATTAGTCCAAACAGTACTTTTGGCCTTACTAAGAAATATTTATTTTGTATAGAGTCCCACTTTGAAACAATAAAATATCGTGAGTTACAAGACTGAAAACATGCCGAAGGATAGAGATTTTCAGAAAAAATACATGCTTCTTGAACGATTTGTGGTGCACTTGAACTAATAGATGGAAAAATTACCCTCAGACAAGCTACAATTTTAAAAAGACGATCATTTTGTTTACATAAAGCAGTGGCTTAAAACCAGACATGCGATCATGTTTGGACTCAGTAACAAACTTTTTCAAGTGAATTTCTTTGACAATAGTCAAATATTGCTGCATACTGCCAAGAAAACAGTTCTTTTTACTAGCAAAAAGGGTTAAAGAACTTATGAAGCACTTTCTAATGTGCTACAAACTCAGTAGAACTAGATGGCCCGGCGCATAAAGTATACCAAGGAGATCTTAAATTCAATAAAACGCAAAAAGGAGTAAAGAATTTAAGACATTCCGGCTAATTTGTGATAGTGATGATTTTAACTTAAATTCAATATCTTCAAATCAAATCTATTAATATATATATGTAACAAGTCGCGCCGCTTTAAGTGAGTGCCGGGTCTTCTAGCAATCAAGTTTAGCCTCTAGTCACTATAATTGCAATAGTCGTTATGCCTGAACCGTATAGTATTGGCTATCTGACAAGCAATCGCTACTATGGCTTGCGTGTATCTAATCCTTACTTCAATCTCATATCATGTGATTACTAAAAATAGTAAAACTTTTCTTATTAAGAAACATTTATTATATTCCGAATCTGTACGAACATAATGTTTAAAAATAAAAGGTTTAAAATATGCTGTTTGATGAAAAATTTACGTTTGTGTATAATCGTCTTCAAGAAGTTATAGCGGCATTAAACTAAAAAATGCAACAAATCCCTCCTAATCTTTCACTTTTTACATAACAGAAAGAGTTTATTTTTATCAAAATGTGCTCATTTAGAGAGGAAGATTAAAGATTTTATTACTAGCTTAGTGACGGAAAAACAGGCGGGGTACATCTGCATGGGTAATACATAATTTCAATAAACTTTGAGCAAAAAAAAGCATCTTTTAAGTGCAAAAATGGAATATAAACACATCATTTACTGCCATAAAAGCCTACTTCATATGACTCATATCAACTTATATATCAGGCTTTCACTTAGTTAACTTAAGTTAATATACAACAATAAAGATTTATGCATGTAATTCAGGCCTACTACTACATAATTCTCAAATGATTTGATTCTATTTATTCTAAATGTAACTGATAATCGTAACTAAACTATATTTATTCTGCATTATAACTTTATTGTCGACACCTTTATAACGTCCACCATGTCGCTCAATCGTCATCAACCTAGACCTGCTCTCTTTGACGAGCACTCTTTCATAGTCATCACCCCTTCACCACAAGTTCCCTACTGTCTTTCCAAGTATGTTCGCAATAAAACTCGCAACGGAACTAAATCTTTACACACTCTCGAAAATAACCAGCGATCACTAAATTTGCCTCGATATTTCAAATAAAACTCTAAGTATAAACTGCTCAGCCACATCAGCTCATAAGCCAAGGTCATCTTCACATAACAGTCCAAAAGATATAATCTCTCCCAGCAATCCTTGAATCAACCTAAGTATAATTTATTTCATGCCCGCAACTCTCAGCGAATACGTATGAATACCATCGATTAAACGCAAACTTCATCGAGGCATGAATCTACTAAATAAGTGCAGCCTTAAACGAATGGTCGAAGAATATTGCAAATAAAGAAGAATGATAACGCAACTATTTCGTACGAAGACAAAAAATAAAAGTAAATAACACCTTGTTCAAAGTTTTAAGCATATGTTAAAAATTTGTGTCAGCTCAGACAGGAAAGCAAAATAGTTTTGATTCGTAAACCTAAGAATAAATCGCCTTTTTCTTAAAAATAAACGCAATCTTTGCCTCGTCATCTTCCAAATGCAGTCACAGCTCGTCCCAAGGAAATTCAACCCTTTCACCAAAGAAAATCAGCAGTGATATAGGATTTCGCTGGCTAATAGAGTTAAAAAAAGTAAATACAAGAAATCGAGTGCAGTTTGATTGCGAAAGTAAATCAAAGCTCCTTCATAAGTTAGTTTGGCAAAAACTCGCTTATGAGGCAGCTCGAAGACGACCCTTCAAGCAAAGAAACGATAGAAAATAATAAAATTTTAGTGAAATTAAAGAACCATCGTAAACTCAAGAATCTTTTCCCTGATGATTTTTTTTGAATAGAGTTAGCAACATAAGTATCCCTATATTATAAATGCAAAAATATCACTCTCTGATTGAAGAAATAATCAATAAAAAATCACAAGAAAAACCTTAAGAAAGCAACAGTTTTGCTCATAAGTAGCTAATTAACGAGCTCAAGCTCAACTACAAGCAAATCTGTAGTATCTAGTGCAATAGTATTTCTGCCAGCAGTACTCTAAAACTTGTAAAATATATACTAAAGACTTCACAGACTGATTTATTACTGCTTTTGAAAGAAATGTTATAGTTGCTGTACCTAAAATAGTCACAAATGCTGACCATTATGTATCAAATCTATCCAGTCATTTTGCACAAGATCATATAAACGCAATAGTTAAAAGCACCAGGTAAGTATAAATTTAGCTAGAATTATAGCAGTGCAGCAAGGTTATATTGGTTAACGAAAACAGCAAATACAATAGATATCTAAAAGAAAGGTAGTAGATTTCTAACAATCCACTAATTAATGATTTCTTTTCGATACACTTCAATAAAGGCCTTGAAGAAATCGAACATATAGCCAGTCCTCGTACCTTTTAGAAGATAGAAGAACAAAGTCAATCTTTATCTTTAGATCGCAAAATGACTGTAAATACAATTTTATTCAGAAAACTGTGCTTCTTTTTGCACTCTATCAAAATATTCATAAACTCAACTAAGAAGCCTTGAAACTTTACCTACAGGCTATCTACATATACTGCGGAGGCGATCTCTAAACTTATACAAATATCTCTAGTTTCTACTTGCTATAAAAGAAAAATCTTTTTAACGTTTTCAAGTATTCAATAAGCTAACAGGAGCTATAGTGGATGCTTTTGTCTCTATATGAACTTTCAATAGACTCGCCTAAACTTAAATATGAGTTGCTAGCTGCTATAAATATGATATACAAGAAAACAGCCAATTAGAGCATGTTCAAGTATAGTTAGATTGCTCAGTCTATCATACACACTCTGGAAGACTAATATGCAGATATATTTTCTTGATTTAATCAAATTGTGTACACAATTGTAGTAATATGCCATTTTTTTATGAAAAATAATGTATTTTTAGATATTTTTAGCAATTTAAATAGATTATAGGCTGTTTTATATAGTCGATGATATTTTTTTGATTGTGTGTAGCAATCAATAGTGGATAGGATCCGTCGGCTGGTTGACTCCCGCCCACTTGCTATAGACCTTTTTGCCATCAACAATCTCAAAGTAGCTGAATTAAGATATACTTACGGATCGACCATAAGACCAGCGTCCCACAAATACTTGAATTCACCTGACTTCCATCCCTCTACAGTTTCGAAATCAGGGCTGTCTTCTTCGCTGGGGTAGTTGAGAGGAGGAGCTCTTTGCCATCTCCATGCATCGGGATCAGTCATTTCGTTGTAGATGACTTAGGTGATCACGTACCAGTAGGGTGTGAGTCCCATAACGATCCAGATCCACCAGTGTCCTTTTTTACGATAATGCTGTCCTTTGACTGACTCAGGCTGAAAATCAGCGTCCTAACTGTCGTACTACCACTCGTGAGCTATGTCTTCAAAAAGGTTTTGGTGGGGAGCGTTGATAAAGTTGGCCTCACCAATGTGTGCCACTGGATAAGTGCCCACAAAGTTAACAGTAAGATCCTTGGCGTTATACTCTTTGGGAAACACACTCGCCCAAGGTTTCATGGTATCGTTGTGTGGGTACTCGTATTCGTGTCCGTCTTTGATTCCAATTAATCTGGGATCCTGCTCGAAATAGTGATTTTGAGCATGGTCATCACGCCAGTCGTAGGTCTTGGGAGGATATACACCACCAGAAAATGAAGCCCTGATTGATTTTGACAGCATAATGGACGCCAACTTATTGGACTTACGTAGCAAGGAAAACATGTTTATATTATCATCTGTCACAAATAACTGTTTAACAACATCAACAAATACATTATAAAACAGGTTTAAAAGCACTCATTGTCAAAGAATTCAGCAAAATAAAACTATTTTCACTAAGTCTTAGCCATGATATAACTTCACTAATCATCTTTTTCTTTTTCTTCTTCACCTTATGCTTTCTCCTCCACTTTGACCTCCACCTTAGGAGGATTTTTTTTCACTATCAGATCACCAACCTTTCTATATTTAGCTAGTTGTGCCACCGATTCCAAAGGCTTTCCTTTGAACAAAATAGTATATCCGTTGTCAAAAATTTCCATCAACTCTTTCCATTCCTATACAGCACCCTATAATTTTCGCAACACATTCTAGTGTTACTCATCCAACTATACACGCACCTCTCTCAGAATCTTAGAAGTGACTTTCAGCACTAAACGTTTTTTTGGTTACTAAATCAACTTACGTGACCTGCTCTTTCCCTTGATTTATTTGCTACTCACAGCCCTCTAAACTCGCTATTACTCTTACTATTCTTTCAAGAAATCGTTGCTTTTGAAGTAGTGACGGCTCAGCTACTAAAGTAATTTTTCAAAATCTTGTGCTGATTTTTGGGGCTGAGTTGTATACGACACCTATTACAAGTTCCAAAACTAAGCTACAGGACGACGTCTCAGCATATATGCCACCACATAAACAGTCTGAGATTAGGGATTTTACTCGCCTTCTGCCTGCTTGATCACTTACTACCACTTGATTGTCTCTCCCACGTTGCTCTGGAGAATAGGAACTTTACGTTACCAGAACTATAATCCCAGAGATGCATGGGCGATCTTTTTGGGGTCACTTCGGTATTTCTGTGCCTAAGGGATCTTGGCTACCATCAGAATCGTTTTGATGTTTTAAGGCACTTTGGCTAGATCAATGACTATTCCTTGGTCCATATTTGATGACTCTCTGACTTCTCTAAGCCCTTCCTCAACCCTTAAAAACGCTTTGAATTTCTACAAAACTCCTCCAAAAACCACTTAGTCGACAATTTATCCGTCTTTGTCCATAAAGATGAGTCCGTTGTGCACTAAATTCTCCTTGACTCGTTCATATCGATTGGAAGTAGAAGTGAAACATAGTTCTTTTGAGTGATCGAGCAGAAAAGCTTGATGATTTGCTGCGAACTATTGATCATCTTTTTGTCTGATTTTAGTGTTTTCTTCTTATGTGGTCTAACCGCCTTGCAATTTATCATAGCTCTCCTGGATATGTTCCTCTCGCTGACGGGCATACTATTCAAGTGATCCGTCGAAATGCCTGCTGATATATTTGGTAAAGTTTGAAAAATGCAAATAGTCATGAATATATACTGGTCGAATACATCTTACCTTGCCTACTCTATTAGTCATCCTCGCCTCTCTCTTGGCTAAAGCTTTTTCCCTGATTTCTCTAGGCGCTTTGCTCTGCTTTGTGATCGATTCGACCACATCTTTCTCAAAAACTCCATTAAGCGCACTTTGTCTTTGAGAGATTATTTAGTAGTGTTTGGCTGTTTTGTTGAATACTTAGTCAAGGAAAGTAGTCGCCAAGTGATTGGCAAGGGTGTCTGGGTATGCTCTTGCTTAAATTAGTTTACAGGTTGACTCAAAGTAGACATCTTTGAGCAAATTATTTGCCATTTAGTAGCATTGAACTCTTTTTTGTATATTTTTTATAGTGTTATTGCGAGCCTTATGTTTTTATAGCAATTTGTCTTTCTCTTTCATCACTCTGAGTTCCTACTAAATATTTTTCTGCTCATGATCTTTTTGCTTGCGGACCCTTTATTAATATGCAGCCTTGTACTTGGCCATCTTCAAAAACTATTCTTCTTCTTAAATCTCTAAAGCTGCGGTTTATAGAGCCTTGGTGGTGAGAATAGCCAAAATAGGTCTCACTTCCTTGTCAAAATTAAACAATTAATTTTGTTCAATCTGCGTTGAAGTATTGATTCCTGTTTTTTTGGGTACGTAAGCAGGTGCTGGTGGTCTTTATTTGAACTAATCTGTTTGTATTTTGATTGAGACCTAAGGAGGTGGCTGGGAGTTAGGATCCTTAAGGAAGAAATGCAGATTTGGTTATATTTTTGGATTTGGAGTCGGCTTGATGTCGTAGGGAGCCATTTTCTTCTTGTTTCGGCTGAAATTTGCCAGCTGTTTTTCCATGTTTTAGCGCTTCATTTTCTCTTTTTCTCTATCGATATAGACCTTTTTTATTTCACAAGTACCTACTATTGTTGTTTGACCCCCATGCCTCTAATATCTTTATCTTTAAGCGTGGATTCGTATTTTTTTTAAGACTAAACTTCAACTTCTTCCCTGTATTTAGCCTTGAGTTTGACCACTTTAGGCATCGCATGAAATCCACTTCCTCTGCTCTTTTCTCCTTCAGCTCTACTCCAACCATACAACTATTCTAGCCAGTTTGACTATTCCCAATTGTATTACTTGATCATGCTGGCTCTATCCTTCAATCTGTACAGCTCCATAAAATTCACGACTTCTTTCAAACTCAGCTCTAAATGTATTGATATCTACGTGGACCTCGCTAAAACAGCACTGCTACTGGCAGCCCCTCAAACTATGTTCTGGATTCCAACAGATCGATCAAGTACTGTTTTTACTAGTAGAGTGTGCTTTAAGTATTCAGGAAAAACACCAGACCTTCATAATGAATACCATACCATTGGTGCCAGCTGCTTGTTCACTGACCAAGTGTCGATCCCTGACGGCAAAAAGCAAGTAGTTAATCTATGCGATCCGAACTGTCTAGGCCACTACTGCCTCATCGTGCTGTAAAGGTTCACGCTTAGATTTCTCTAGGAACTTGCCGACTTGAGTAGACTAGCCGAAAGCAACGATCTTTATGCTCATTCTGTAACTTATTCAAAATTATCAAAGCATACATATCACTCATTT
>Ga0169931_10005940_pt1 | contig 18530 bp, 14 predicted proteins | sample Kivu_15m_20L_FD_129675 | JGI IMG/M metagenome (GOLD analysis project Ga0169931, IMG submission 129675) | Freshwater microbial communities from Lake Kivu, Western Province, Rwanda to study Microbial Dark Matter (Phase II) - Kivu_15m_20L... | ecosystem: Environmental > Aquatic > Freshwater > Lake... | reverse complement strand
CTGGACCTGCTGGACCTGCTGGACCTGCTGGCGCAGCTGGTGCACAAGGCCCGGCTGGGCCTTCTGGCCCCCAAGGCCCTGCGGGTCCGGGAGGTGGTTTGAATTGCTGGGATGTGAATGGAAATGGTATCCAGGATGCTTCAGAGGATGTGAATAACGATGGTTTCTGGAATGCATTAGATTGCATTGGCGCAACCGGCCCTCAAGGGCCCGCGGGTGTTGCCGGTCCTGCCGGAGCACCAGGCCCGCAAGGTCCTCAAGGTATAGCAGGCGCTGATGGCGCAGCAGGCTCACAAGGCCCTGCCGGTCCTGCCGGTCCACAAGGTATTGCCGGTGTTTCAGGCCCTGCTGGTCCTGCCGGTGTTTCAGGCCCTGCCGGCCCTGCCGGAGCAACTGGTCCTGCGGGCCCTGCCGGAGCAACTGGCCCCGCCGGTCCTGCCGGTGCAGATGGAGCCCCCGGCCCTCAAGGTCCCCAGGGATTAACTGGTCCTGCCGGCCCCGCTGGCCCTCAAGGTCCTGCCGGTACAGGTGGTGGTACTTTGGATGCAGCCTATGATTTTGGTGGAGCGGGGGCTGGTCGTCAAATTACTGCCGACACCGGACCCGTTCAGATTACTCTTCCGAACGGAAATGGAACCATTAATTCTATTGCTCTGCGAGCAGGAGTTACAAGCGGCAATGGTGTGGCAATTCTTGCAGAAAGCACTGTAGCAGCAAATCCATTTTCGGCAGTAGAGGTTTCTACGAATTCGACCGTGGCCAACAACTCTGCAATTCTTGGCTTGTCCACAGCAGCTGCATCAGGTATTTCTGGTGAAGTAAGCCCTACAGCTTCTGCTTTTTCAGCTGTTTTTGGGAATAACCTGCGCACAACAGGTGGTGTTGGTGTAAGTGGTATTGGTTTTCAAGGCACGGCAGGTCAAACATTCGCAGCCGGAGGTAGCGGTGTATTTGGGCAGCATGAGAATCCTACTTTAGGTATTAATCCTCTAGGGAACCCGCCAATTGTGAATCCGGGGGTAACTGGTTTAGGTTTTATTGGGGTTTTAGGCCAGACCGAACAACCGGCAGGCTCGGGTGTTTTTGGTTTAAACACATCTCCTGATGACGGTATCAACGATCAGGCCGGTGTAACCGGAAATGGTGCCTTTGTTGGTGTTGTTGGTAATTCAGACATTGGAGGGTTTGGATTGGCCTCATTAACAAGTATTCTGGCATTGGGTGATTTTACAGCTGTTGGAGTTAAAGCATTTACGATAGATCATCCTCAAGACCCTGAGAATAAGTACCTACGCCATTTTGCTATAGAATCGAATGAGGTAATAAACATGTACCGTGGTAATGTTATATTGGATGAAAACGGTAATGGTGAAGTGGAAATGCCTGCTTATTTTGAATCAATTAACAGAGATTTCAGCTATCAATTAACAGCTGTAGGCGCTCCCGCGCCCGGAATCTATGTTAGTCATGAACTAGCGAATGGCAAATTTAAAATTTCAGGCGGCTCTGCTGGCCAAAAAATTAGCTGGCAAGTTACTGCAGAGCGCAACGATGCTTATATGCAAGCATATCCAGATAAAGCAAATGCAGAACCAATGAAACCGGAAAACAGACGCGGACGTTATTTGCGCCCTGAATTGCACGGCCAGCCTAAGTCAAAATCGATGATTGGTAATTCTCCAAGATTGGAGGAAGTCATTAAATTGAAGGAAGCGGCCAAGGAACAAAAGCCGGCATCAGCCGTAGGATCAAAGTAAATTGTAATTGAATTTGTTATTGAAAGGCGCCTCAATCGGGGCGCCTTTTGTTTTGCAATTTTATACCCTGAGCTGAATCGGCTTTAGCAGATGAGAGTTTGCCGACTGCTGTATGGTAATAACCTCTGATGAACCATACTTCGGGCTCTGCGCTATTTAGATTGATTGCATAATTGATATCATCAAGGGCGGCATCAAACCTTTTCATTCCAATATGTTGTTGAGCACGAGCGATGTAGTAATAAACATATTCAGGGGCTTTTGCCATAGCCTTGTTTATCTCGGTCATGCCTTCAGAATCGTTAAATAAATTAAACAAGACCATTGCTTTTTGAAAATAAGCATCAGCCAGATTGGTATCACAGGCAATAGCCCTGTTGAAATCAGAAAGAGCCTGTTTTAAATCAAGATAGGGGTAATTGATAGTGTCTGTTCTACCCTGCGGATCGAAAAAACGCGACTTTAATAAGCCTCGGTAATACCAGGCCATGGAATTGGCGGAGTCTCTTTCTATGGCAGTATTGAAATGACTTAGAGCTTTTGGATATTCCTTTTTGAAGTAATTTAAACGGCCTAGTTCAATAAATGCATCCGCCGATAGGCGAGGGTTTTCTGAAGAGGCGGCCTGAACAAATAATTTTTGTGCTTCGAGATCATTTCCATTGTTAAACTCAAGCCTGCCAAGCTGCAAAACGGCTTTATCGTAGCCGGGATTGATTTCAATGGCCCGTTTAAGGTCGATTATTGCCATGGAGTCTTTCCAAATGTGCACATAACAATCGGCCCGAAGGGCATAAATATCATCGCGAAGCGGTTCTTGTTCAAGCAGGGTATTCAATCGGATTATTGCACCCAAATAATCCCGTTCTTCAATTTCGCGAAGTGCTTCCTGATGATGATTTACTGATGTAGGCTGGCAGGATGATAAAAAAAATCCTACGATTGCATAAATCACAAAAAGCTTCATTGGAACCATTATTTTCCTGAGCCACTCCAGCTATCCTGAACCAATAACTCAGGAGGCCGACCGTTTAAAGAAACTGTTGCGTTGGCGTGTATTTTAAGGTTCTCATTCGGTGTATTTGTGCGCAACAGAAAGTCTGCAAATTGCCTGATCATATCCGGGTCTTCTGCCATAATTCTGATCTGATGATCGGTTAAATAGTCTTTGAGCGGAATGGTCACGGTGCTGCCATTGCTATCATCCTGCAAGAGGAATTCAACCGTTCCTGTTTTCTCATGCATTCGAATGTCCCAGGAGAAACGGAATGCGGAATCGGCCCAACGGCCACTTCCCCAGTTTAGGAAAAGGGTTACAGGAATTAATATTTGCAGACTAAAAAATACAGCAAGCAGAATCGGGAATAGTTTTTTCTTTCGGAACTGAAGCATAATGCTTCCGCCTTGATTAAACACATCACCTCTGAAGTCAAAAACATCATAAAGAAAATAGGAAACCCGCGAAAGAAATTTATGAATTAAATCCTCGGGTAAAAATATTAAGCAGGAGAGCGCTGTTAAAATGGGGAAAAAGCCTGCCTGAAAAATTGAAATGGCAAGCAATTGCATTAAAACAACAATGGCGAAGGCTCCCTTTGAGGTACGTTTATCAAGCAGAAAATGAGGGATTATGAAATCGAACATAATGAGTAACCAAGCCAAAACAATTGGAAAGCTCCCTTCAGATAAGTTGATCAGGAAGGAAAAGCCATTTTTTGCCAGTTCGTCAATCCAAATATTGATGGGCATTCCCCGGAATAGCCAGTCGGCATTGAGTTTAGCCATTCCTGCGAAAATAAAAACAAGCGCGACCTGAATCTTAAAAGCCAGAACCAGCCAAAGAGGCACGTAATCGGCTCGGATTGAAGGTTTTCTAATCAGATCAATGGAAAAGAGTCTGTTTGCGGGTGAAATACTTAGCATAAACCCCAGTAGCAATACGTAATAATAATAACTCAGATAGCTTGCCTTGTCTATAAGCGTTATGTAAGCAAAAACAGTTGTAAACAGGAAGGCTGCCCATCTGAAGTGCCAGCCTGCAAAAATCATCACGGCTGTTATGAAAAGTACGCCAAATGCTGTATAAACTAGGCCATCAGGAAGAGGACGAATCCATTCAAACCCAGGATAACTAAAATAAAAATCGGGCGAAATGAACAAATCGCTGACGGCACCGCTAAAAAGCATGTAAAGAGTCCAAACAGCCATAGCAGCCCCGAAACCCAGCCTGAGAGCGACCACAGGATAAAGAGAAACAGGTTCAAAAACCCGAGTAATTCTGCTGTCTGCAGTCGCTTCGCTTACACCTTTCGTATTCATTATGCTCTAAAGACAAGACGAAAGTAAGGTTTTTTACCCAAATGAAAGATGAACCCTGTATTACCCAAAAATGATTTTGTTTCTTTGCCAAAAAGGGTTCATGAAGAGAAATCTTATTACGGCTGCTCTGATTCTGCTATTGGGAGGCACCGGTTTTGGACAAACGGCCATGCGTGCCGGAATTACTCTGGGGTCAACTGTAGCCTGGCCGGCAGACTTATCGGGTCTGAACAGTGGTTTTTTCACAGTATCCAGAGCCGGTTTTCAGGGAGGTTTGGTAAATACACTCACCTTTGCCGATCGATTGGTTTTTAGGTTTGGCGTCAATGCCAATATGCAATCCTATGCAATAAGACAAACAGGTGTCGACAAGTACCGTTTTGATGCACGTATTCGCTCTCTGAATCTTGAAATTCCTTTACAATTTGGTTTTACTGGTTATCTTGGATCACTTAGGCATCGTGAAATGATCGGAGCATCTTTGCAAACAAACCTATCTGCAAGCTCTAAAATCGTGCAGCAAGGCGATTCGGTTGCTGTAATTAGTCCGGCCGGAACGGTGGCCGTTAGCCAGGCAATTTACCCTGTAATTACAGCGGCATTTGAAATCGGATCTGAGTTTGATAACGACGGCGCCTTGTTTTTTGGGGCCTGTATCCGGTATGGGTTTCAGGAAACAACGCGAAGCAATGTGAGCTCTAATTTCTTCCCTGCGCAGCAGGCGGCATACAATGGAACCTATTTAGGCTTTGGTTTAACCTTTTATTTTCCACGTTATTCCTACTGGTTTAAGAGGGAATTTATTTATTAGCAATCTTAACAAATCTTGCTGATTAATATCAGCTCAAAGAAATATTATCTGGCAATCCAGAGCTCAGGATTCAGCTTTTCTTTCCCTTTCCAGATTTCCAAATGAGCCTCAGCTTTTCCTGAATCTCCATCGGTTTCGGCAATTCCAATGGTATTACCGGTGCTTATTTTGTCGCCTTTATTAACCGAAACGCTAGCCAAATTTGCATAAACAGTCAAATATTCACCATGCTTAACAATAACAGCCCGGTTTGCACCGGGAATAGAAATAACGCCGGTAACAACACCATCGAAAATGGCTTTTACGGGTGCACCCGGTGAGGTGGCGATGTCGATACCGTTGTTGATGGTAGTAATCCCCTTTAAAACGGGATGTGGATGAGTCCCAAACGATTCGGTAATCACACCTCTGGAAACGGGCCAGGGCAGACTCCCTTTATTGGCCTCAAATTTACCTGATAGGGCTTTGGTTTCTGGAGTTACACGATAATTTGATTCTGAAGCTACAGGTACAGGCCGGCCTTCGGCAATGGCTTTTTTCCTTTCCGCCTCCGCTTCTGCCTTTGCTTTTGAAAGCGCCCGTTCTCTTTCAAGGGCAATTTCTCTTTCAATAATTCTTTGGATTTCCTTATCCAGACTTTTCTTTTCTTTTAGTTTTTTCTCTAAGTCTTTTTTTAGTTTTTTCTCCTTCTTGCTGAGGTTATTCAGAGTGGTTTGTTGTTCGGTTTTTTCTTTCGAAAGCACTTGTTCCTGTTTCTCTTCTGCACCAAGTAAATCTCTTTTTTGCGAGAGGTTTATTTTTAATTCTTTCTGCTTATCGGTTAATTCTTTACCTGCCAGTTGAAGCATCTTCGCCTGATCGCGGCGATATTGGTTGTATTTCCTTAAATAAAACAGCCTTTTATAGGCCTGGCTGAAATCTTCGGATGAATAAAGCATCATCATAACCGATTTCTTGTTTCGGTTTAGGTAAGCCCTCCTCACTAACTTTCCGTAGTTTTCTTTGAGTTGCTCCACATCAGATTCAAGCGTTTTAATTTTCTCCTCAGCAGTATGAATACTTGAATTGAGGTTGTTCATTTCTGACTGAATGGTGCGAATCAGCTTTTTTCGCGATTCCAGCTTCCTGTTGAGAATTTTAAGCTGACTCAGTGATGCGTTTTTGTCCTTTCTGGTATCTCTGATGAGCTTGTCAGTTTCATCAATTTCTTTTTGCAATCTTTTCTTTCTGTTTTCCAGGTCCTTTCTCGAAGTTTGTCCGTAAACATCGCCCAAAATAAGCATGGAAAGCAGCAATAACAGAATGCATTTATTTACGGAAAGGCTCATATCCTTTAGGTATAGAGAATGGAAGATTCAAAGATTTAGAGACAGATAATTTTGAATACTCCATATCTATTTTAACTTGTTTTTCAGCTTGGGCCTGAACGCTTAATTTTTCAGGAAGCAGCAAATTTTCTTCCTGAGTAAAGGAAAGATAGTTCACAGAAAACTTCCTTGAGGGCCGGTAGTCCTGAAGTTCCATCCTCACAACCTTTTGATAAACAGGAGAAAACCAAATTTCCTGAGTTAATATTTGCGGCACATCCAATTCGTTGTCTCTTCTTATTCTTCGTTTCTTTAAAGTGCTTAAAATGAAACCTTCTGAATCACGGGCGCTTACATAATTTTCAACAGAGTAATGAAGATATGCATTACCAAGAAAAATGGACTGAATCATGTCAAAGTTAACTTCGATTTGAAGTAAATCATTTAAATACGCATAATTGCCTTCAAAGAAGGTAGAACTCAAACGGTTTAAAAACTTTAAACTATCTCGTGTAATTAGAACTCTTGCTACTTCAATACCCAAAGCAGGCGAAATGGAGATCCAAATAGCTGAATCCGGTCGCATACGAAGGTTAGCATTGAAGTTGTTCACCTGACCCTGTAATTCGGCTTTAACATTTAGCCGTGCGCTAAACCAGGACAAATTCAGATTTGCCTTACGGATAGCATTTACAAGACTATCGGCGCCTTTGTTCTCAACCGCTTCAGCAACTACTAAGGTGTCTTTAACGGGATTGTTCTCTATCGGTTTTTGTCTTGTTTTGCAGCCTGCGCAGCACAAGATTAGAAGAAATAAAATTGCGGGGATTGAAAATACAGCTCTGAATTTCACTTATTCAATGTATTTTTTTTGAGTGATTTTTTCCTTTAATTTCTCGGATTTAGCTCCCAAATCCAGCGCTCTTTTCCAAAAATCAACCGCGTCATCTGTTTTACCTTGCTTAAAAAGAATATCGCCTTTGTGTTCCATAATTGTACCACTGCTAATTCCACCTGAATTAATGGCTTTGTCAATCCATTTTCCGGCTTCTTCAAATTCGCCCAGTTTAAAGAGCACCCAGGCATAAGTATCCTGAAAGGAAGGGTTGCCGGGACTTAATTCGTTGCATTTAAGAGCCATTTCTTTCGCCCTTTCAAGGTTTTCATTCCTTAAAGAAAGATAATATGCGTAGTTATTTAGTACGTAGGTATTGGATTCTTCAAACTTTAAGGCTTTCTCGTAGGCTTCATTACTTTCTGGGTATTTCGAAAGGTATTGGTAACTATCGCCAAGCGAAGAATAAAACTGAGCGCTTAGCAATGAGTTGCCGATGGTAACGCTAGCGCCATCTTTTAAAGCAGCAACAGCTTTGTCGTATTGCTTTAACTGCATAGCAGCGATTCCGTTAAAAAGGAATACGCCTGGCTGGTAAGGAAACAATTCAATGGCCTCGGTGCTCAAATCAAAAAGCTCCTGGTAGTTTTCAAGACTTGCTTCGATGTTAAGAATCTGGTTCCAGACATTGAAGCTCGATTTATCTGACTCAAGTACTTTTTTGTATTGGACAAGGGCTTCTTCATAGCGCTCCGCCCGAACAAGAAAATCTCCATAAACAGCTCTGGTGCGCGTATCTTCGGGATGTGCTTTCACCAATATTTCACAAAGTTCCATGGCCTGGGGCCGAAGAGATGGAAACTGTGCTGTGATATCAAAATAGGATGATAAAACCTGAAGTTTTAAATCAACCGAGCCTTCGCTATTCGAAAATGCTTTTTTCAGTTCAATAAATGATCTGTCACGATCGCCTTGTCTTCTGTAGAATTCTGCCAGTGAAAAGTAAACATTTGGATTTTCCGGGTCAAGGCGTACTATTTCATTGTACTCCTCGAGGGCTTTCTCTTTTTGTCCGGTAGCCTCATATATTTCAGCTAAAAAACCACGGTATCCGACTTCGTCGGGATACAAATCCATCAGTTTTCGGATTTCGGCTAAAGCTTTGTCTGTTTTGCCCATTTGCATGTACAGGTTTTTTTTCTGTAAGGCAAGATCTTCAGTGACTCCTGTGATGGACTCAATTTTATCAAAGGTTCTCACCGAAGCAGAAAAGTCCTTATTCTGCGCATGAGCAGACCCTAAGCCGAACAAGTAGTCGAGCTGATTGGGCTCATTTTTTAACAGTGCCTCCATCAATGGAATGATTTCAGCGTATTTACCCTCTTGCTCATATATATCGGCAAGAGCGAGTTTGAACCATTTATTTTCAGGGTCAAATTTGATGGCTTGCTTGCCGCTTAGTTCAGCAAGTTCAATGTTACCGGCCTGAAGATAAATTTGGCTTAATTCAAAATGAGTAGCTGCGCTTCTTGGTTGAATTCTAAGTGCTTGTTGGAACTTTTCCTGAGCAAGACTGAAATTGCCAAGTAATTTGTCTTTTTCGGCATCATAAAACAGATGAGCAAATTCAAGCTGCTCTTTTTCAGTTAATTCCGGACCTCCGGTCGAAGGCGATACCGGAGCTTTCTTCCCTGCTGCGCAGGAGGACGCCAGAACCAAAGCAATGAACAGAATCGATATCTGAAAGTATTTAAACATGCAAACTATTTATTCTCAAGAAGTCACAACCGAATAATCACCAATGCTTAAATCCTGCATTTTGTTTCGAATGACAACTGAATTTCCAATCATTGAATTGTTGATAACGGCATTTTCAATAATTGTATTTCTTTGAATGATTGAATTTCTGATTACTGAATTTTTTACGACAGTACCGTCGGCTAAAGAAACATAAGGACCAATAACCGAACCAGATATTTCTACATTTTCTCCTATGTAACAGGGCTCAATGATATGCGATTCGGAGCTTTTTAAATTTCCTGGAACTTTATAGTTCTGTTTGCCCAGTTCAAGCCAGCGTGAATGCGTATAAACGGTAGCGTCTTTGTTTCCACAATCGAGCCATTCAATAACTTTTCCGGGCACGAAGGAGAGGCCCTTTTGCTTCATGTTTTCCAAAGCATTAGTCAGCTGAAACTCTCCTTTTTCCTTGATGTCATTATCAATCAGGTGCTGAAGTTCCTGCTTCAGGCCAAGGCCGTCTTTGAAATAATAAATCCCAATGATGGCCAAATCAGAGACAAATTCGGCCGGTTTTTCAATAAAATCGGTAATTAAGCCCTGCTCATTCAATTTAACAACACCAAAAGCTTTGGGGTCATCCACTTGTTGCACCCAAATCACAGAGTCTTTTTCTTCGTCGAGTACGAAATTGGCTTTGAACAATGTATCTGCAAAGGCAACAATGAGTTTTCCTTCGAGGGAGTCGGCAGCGCAAAGCACCGCGTGCGCAGTTCCAAGGGGTTCATCCTGGTAGTAAATTTTCCCTTTAGCTCCTACTTTTTCAGCAACCGCAATGAGGTCCTCTTCTACTTTTGAGCCGAAATTACCAATGATGAAGGCGATTTCTTCAATGGGTTCGTGGCAGGTACCTGCGAGTTCTTCAACAATATGGTGAACCATCGGTTTTCCTGCAAATTCAACCAAAGGTTTAGGCGTAACAAGGGTATGCGGGCGCATTCTTTTCCCCATCCCCGCCATTGGAATTATTATTCTCATGCAATTTCAGTTGTATAAATTTTATTGGATTCCGGTATGCCCAAAGCCTCCGGCACCGCGATCGGTTTCTGTTAGTTCTGCACTTAAATCCCAATCGGCTGTTTCGTGTTTTGCAAGCACCAGTTGTGCGATGCGCTCGCCATCCTGAATGGTAAATGCCTGATCGGAAAGATTAACCAAAATCACTTTTACTTCTCCTCTGTAATCGGCATCAATTGTTCCGGGCGAATTGAGCACGGTTATACCGTGTTTCGCCGCCAGACCGCTTCTTGGTCTAACCTGTCCTTCAAAACCTTGCGGAATTTCAAGAAACAGTCCCGTTGGAATAAGTGCCCTTCCTAAAGGTGCGAGTGTAACCGGCTGTTCCAGCCAGGCTCTCAGGTCACATCCGGCAGATAGGCCGGTACTATATTCGGGCGTTGGATGCGACGACCGGTTAATGATTTTAACCTTCATTCTTCGTAAGTTTCGGTTAGATTTTCAAGGCGAAATTAGTCTTTTTTTTCTAACCTCAGTTAGGTACACTATTGCTGCAAATGCAGCAATGATAAGACTTTTCATGATCCATGAAATCATTCCTTCCATGGGCATGAATTCACTATAAACAAAGGCAAGTATAGCAACCCCAAGGGGGTAAAGCACAATTTTACCTATTTCGTAAGGCACCGGAAAGTACTTTTTTCCTAAAAAGTAGGAAAGAAGCATCATGCTGAAATAGACAATAAAAGTGGCCCATGAAGCACCATAATAACCATATTCCGGTATAAGTAAATAGTTTAATAAAATAGTTAAAACAGCTCCGAAAATGGCAAGCCAGGCGCCGTAAACCGTTTTGTCCTTTAACTTAAACCAAATACTCAGATTGTAAAATATTCCAAGAAACAGGCTTGCCATAAGCAATACCGGCACCACTCCCAAACCTTCATAATACTGAGGGCCAATGAAATGCCTGATTATATTCATAAACAGCAGCACAAACAGATAAATGAAACTACAGGCAATTACAAACCAGGTCATCACCATTGAATACAATTTCTTAGAGTCTTTTTCGCCCGATTGAGCAAAGAAAAAAGGTTCGGCGGCAAACCTAAAGGTTTGGATAAATATTGTCATTAATACAGCAACCTTGTAACAGGCGCCAAAAACACCCAATTCATGCATGGCAACATCCGGATTGAGTTGGTACTTCATACTTACCCGACTAAACATTTCGTTGGTTATGCCAGCCAATCCGCCAATCAGCAAAGGGAAGCCATACCGCAACATGCGTTTCCATAATTGCAAATCTGTGCTTAATCCGTTTCGAATCATTGCGGGAAGCAATAAAACAAGCGTAATGAAACTGGCCAAAAGGTTCGAAAAAAACACATAACCCACTCCGATTTCAGGATTGTAGGAGGCCTGTGCCAATTCGTAAAACAAACTGTCGGGCTGACTAATCACATAAGGGCAAAACCAAAGGAAATATAGATTTGCAGCTACGTTTACGCCAATGTTGACAAGCTTGAGTCCGGCAAACCTAAATGCTTTGTTTTCAAGACGAAGTCGTGTAAAAGGAATGGCGGTAACTGCATCAAATGCAAGAATTAGAGCAAACCAAACAATGTATTCGGGGTGTTCAGGATATCTGATCAGGCTCGCTATTGAATCCGAAAGCAGCCAGCAGATTGCAACAAACAGGAATGAACTGGAGAGCAGTGAAGACTGTGCGGTGCTGTATACTTTATTGGCTTCGTATTCTTTTCCCGCGAAGCGGAAAAAGGCGGTTTCAAAGCCGTAAGTAAGCACAATCAGGAGGAAAGCAACGTATGAATACATTTCGGTAACCACGCCGTATTGTTCAGGGAGAAAAACTCGGGTATGGAGCGGAACCAGCAAATAATTCAATAATCGGCCAACAATGGAGCTGAGTCCGTAAACAGCAGTTTGAGAAGCAAGTTTCTTGAGTGGGTTCAAGGATGTTTGGTTTCTGGTTGCTAAGGAAATAATTATCTACGATTGGCGAACGCCCCAGCAAAGCAATAAAGCAACAATCAATTGTTAACGGGAGCTCTTCCTTTTTATTTACAAGTTTGAGTAATGTTTTGTGTAATTAAGGCACCCTTGTCGGGTGGAAGCACTTGAAATGACTACTTTTACACCTTCAAAATTATAAATGGACTATATTATTCTCGCGGCTCAGTTAATCCTAAGCCTATCAATTCTGATTGTTCTTCATGAAATGGGTCATTTTTTACCGGCCCGTTGGTTTAAAACCCGAGTAGAAAAGTTTTACCTGTTTTTCGATTGGCCGAAATCGCTCTTTAAATTTAAAAAAGGCGACACCGAGTATGGAATTGGCATGATTCCTTTGGGCGGCTATGTAAAAATTTCGGGCATGATTGACGAGTCAATGGACAAGGAGCAAATGTCATTGCCTCCTCAGCCCTGGGAATTTAGATCGAAGCCAGCCTGGCAGAGGTTGATTATTATGGTTGGTGGAGTAACCGTAAATCTGATACTTGGAATGCTGATTTATGCCATGGTTTTGTTTGTGTGGGGAAAAGAATATTTGCCTGTAGCAAACGCAAAGTATGGTGTTGTCCTTTCAGATTCAGTTGTTTATGATGCGGGCTTCCGAAATGGCGACAAAATAATTTCTGTAAACGGAGAAAAGAAGGAATCGTTTAAAGATTTGAACATTGACATTCTTTTAAATACCACATCAGATGTTTTAGTTGAGCGAAACGGTGAGCAAATGAATATTCGCCTGGAAGAGGGGTTTACCGAAAAAATAATTGCACTGGATGAGCCTGTGATTTTTCTTCCGGCTGCGCCGGCGATTGTTGATTCAGTTCTGGCCGATTCGCCTGCGGCTCAGGCGGGCTTAACAAAAGGAGACCGTTTGATAGGAATCAATAATGACATGTTTCTTTATTTTGCGGAGCTGCCTAACTTATTAAATAAATATGCTCCAGGCGATGTTACAGTGCAGGTGCTGCGTGGTAGCGATACCTTGGTGTTAAAAACAACCCTGGGCGAGGATGCAAAACTTGGCTTTTTCAATACAGACCCTAAAAAATTATTCGATTTCAAGGTGCAGCGTTTTGGGTTCTTTGAATCTTTTCCTGCCGGTATTGCCGAAGGATACAGTACGCTGGTAAACTATGTCAAACAGTTTAAACTCGTTTTTACTGCCGAGGGCTCAAAAAAAGTAGGTGGCTTTGGGGCAATCGCTTCTCAGTTTGATACCGGCTGGGATTGGCAACGATTCTGGAACATTACGGCCTTTCTTTCAATCGCACTGGCTTTTATGAATATTTTACCAATCCCGGCGCTAGACGGTGGCCATGTTATGTTTTTGTTGTATGAAATAATTACAGGCCGGAAACCCAATGATAAAATTCTGGAGAAAGCTCAGATTGTGGGAATGGTTCTTTTGCTTAGTTTACTTGTGTTTGCCAACGGAAACGATATATACAAATGGATATCGGGTTTAATGAAATAGCTCCCGATTTCGATTTTATCCCTGCATTTACGTGCGGGAGGCTTATCCTTAGGCATATTGATGAACATAATTTTGAGCGCTTGCTGCTTCACAGCAACCAACAAGCGGTTAGGTTATTTCTAGGATCCACGAATGATGCCGTGTGGGAGGAACAGCTCCGGCGTTACAAAGCAGGACTGCATTCCTGGAACAATACCTTTTGTCATTTCTTCCTATTTAAGCCTTCTGATACATCCAGAGCCATTGGGTACTGTGGCTTCCATCAAATTCATCCCGGCCACAGAAGGGCAGAATTAGGATATAGCTTGTTTTCAGATGAGTTTAAACGCCAGGGCTTGATGACAGAAGCTGTCCAATTTGTAATCTCTTTTGGTTTCAGGCACCTGAAATTAATAAGAATTGAAGCAATGACCTCACCTGAAAACCTTGCCTCAAAAAAAATACTTGAAAACAATGGATTTCAATTGGAAGGACATTTGAGGCAGAATTACCTTCGTGATGGCAAAGCGGAAGATTCACTCATGTATGCCTTGCTGAATGAAGAGGAGCTGAACCTGATGAGGGAAAATATATAAATAAAAAAGGCGGTTAATTAACCGCCTTTTTTGTTTTTGAATTATCTCATTTCCCAGCTTACGCTGGTGTTTTCCCATTTCAAGGTAACTGTTCCGTTTCCGGTTTTATCTGCCTGAATGTCGAACTCAAGACGCTCTGCCAATTCTTTGGCTTGCGTAGGCTTCACCTTAAAACGCAATGCATCTTTTGACTCATCGTATTTATAGGCTCCCCACTGGTCAGGCACAGAGTTGAAAATAATTGTCCATTCATCAGCTCCCGGAATGGTGAATAATGCATATTTACCGGCTTTCAGGAATCCGCCGCCTACTTTGCAATCTCTGCTAACTTCAACGGTTGTTGCCTCATTGGCGCCTGTTCTCCATATTTTGCCGTAAGGAACCAATTCACCGAAAACTTTTCTACCCTTAACACCGGGTTGACTGTAAACAATCGTAATGGAAAGATTACCAACGGTTGCAGCAGTCGTTTTTGGCGGGCTTGGACGCTCATCCTTTTTTGCCGCAGTCATTTGGGTTTTGTCGGATTTTCCTGACTGTGCAGATGCGGTTCCGGTAACCAGTAGCGAAAAGGCCAAGAATAGAGCCGAAGACGCCAATTTCATTGAATTCATTTTCATGATTGTTTTATTACTGAATTAAATCAAAGGTACAGATTTCGTGCAATTGTCAAAATTTATGCAAAACAGCTCTTTACAAGAAAATTTCTGTTAGCATACATCTAACACTGCCACCTCCGGTTTGTTCAATTACAGGGATCTCTGTTTCAAGAATTAACCCGTGATTTTGCAAAGCTGCAATTTGTTCAGCGTTAAGCGAGCTAAGCGCCGATGAAGACAGTACAATGAGTTTTTCGTTCAGGTGGTTTCTTACTTCCAGCACGTTTCCGGCAAATTCAAGCATTTGTTCAACGCTTATATTGACAATGGTCCTGCCTGAATCCTGCAGATGCCCGATTACCGTTTCCCTTTGTTTTTCTTCAATAGCTTCAGGGCAAACAATAATGAAACCTGAGCCTATGCAAAGCATCACATTGGTGTGATAAACCGGCTTGCCTGAAGGCATTCGGGTATTGAATGGAACCAATTCATAGTTCAACATTTCAGCCGTTTTAAGCGCCAGTTGTTCAGAAGTTCTCGCCGATAAAGCGGCATATACTTTCTTAAAAACGTGATCGAATACCAGCGAACCCGTTCCTTCCAAAAATTCTTCGTCGAAGCCCGAAATTTTGTTGAGATCAATTGACTCAGGCAATCCGAATTTATCCTGAAGCAATTGGATAAGCTCCGGCCTAAGCTCTTTTTGACGCAATTGAGATTGCATTTTGTAAACAATCAGCTTCCGTCCGGGGTGTATTCCAAGCCAATTGTTGGAAAAAACGGCATCAGGACAGGCTATTTCCTCACGATCTTCAACACGAATCACCTGCACACCTTCATCTTCAAGGCGTTGAATCAGGTTCTCTGTTTCGGCTTTTGCTAATTCGGCTATCGCCGGACGGTCTGTATTGCCTTGGAATTCGTTCGTTTCGGCTGTTTCCGGATTGCTACCAAAATTCTTTGGGACGATGACAAGAACGGTATCGGAGCTTTGCTCAATCATTTCAAGGGCTTTAATAACAAAAATCCTTTAGACTGATTTTCAATTTCCGATTTATTCATCAATTGATATCTAAAGATTCCTGAATTGTACATTTCTGCCTGGTCGCTGTAATGATCGGCCATGAAATATCCTGATTGACCTGTTGGTAAAATGCTCCAGGAATGTTCTGTATCAGAAAAATCAATGATTCTCCTCATGGAGGGTCCAAAATATACGGGATAAGTTGCGGTTGAATCCAGACGGAATCCGGTGTTTAAAAGGACTTCATTGCCACCTACAATGGGCTGGGGACTAATATTAAAAAACAAGTTAAATGGCTTCTTCCTTCCAATCGGATGAATGTGTTCAACTGTATGTGCCCGGCTCCATTTCCATTTACCGGACTCTTTACCATAAATCCCCTTTAAGTCGGCAATGGTTTTATGCCATGTTTTTTTTATTACCTGAGCTCGCTTTTCTTTTTCACGGGTAACCCACTGGTCCCACCATTCTGTTTCAATTCTTCGGATTAAATGCGGATAAGAAACCTTCATAAAATGAGTGTTCATGTAGCGATTGAAAAGAGAGCTACCTATTTTATCGACCATGATTTCGCGAAGGATGTTGTAAACCCAATGATTGAAAATGAGTGCGCCGGGTGATTCCATCCCGTAAATTCCATCCCAGGAGGACAAGCGATTGGCTTCTTCAGTTTTTATAGCATTGGGCTCTATTGAACCTAGCGTAGTTAAAAGGTTTCGGGCCAATTCGGCATCCTGTTCGCTTTGGTTGTCAAGCATAAGCAGTTTCATGTCTTCCGGGCTAAATGTTGCGCTCCCTTCTAACTTACTGGTTATTTTTAGCGCTCTGTTTTCCGGCACATAGTATCCCGGATAAAATCCGATATGAATACTATCAGGTTGGTTGTTCGCTGAATACACATAGCCACTTTCCGGGTTTTCAGAATAGGGGTTTTCAGAAAAGTCAAGCCAACCAATGGGTTCATCTTTGCCGGAAGCGCCATCTAAGAATCGAAGGGGATTCACATGTTCAGGTCGTTCAAACAATCGTGCTGCAGCCCACCAGGCAATGTTTCCGGCAGAATCGCCATACATTACATTGAGTCCTGGTGCATGAATCAATGAAGCTGCTGTTCTTGCCTCATTCATGTTTTTTGCGTGGTTCAACGAAAATACTGCTTCCAGTGATTTTGCAGGAAATTTCAAATATGTCCACCAAACAGAAATCTTTTCCTTGCTACCGGCTAATGGCTCAAAAGCATCGTTAACCAATGGTCCGTGAGGGCTTTCAAGTACATGGAGTTTGATGCTTTCGCCGTCCTTCACAAGAATGGTTTCTTCGTGTTTTTTTAGCTCTTCCTTTGCACCTTTAAATACCACCTGGTTGTTTTCGATTTGTTCAATGTAAAAGTCTACATCATCATTTTCGAACATGGTAAGTCCGTTTGCAGCAGCAGGCGTATGCGCTGTTAGCGCGAATGGAAAGCCAGCAAGATGATTCCCGTACATTGAAAAACCGGGATAGTTAATATGTGCTTCATACCATACAGCGGGTTGTGTAAAACCCATATGCGTATCGTTGCAAAGCAAGGTTTTTCCACTTTTGCTTTTTTTAGGCGCAAGCACCCAGGCATTTGATCCGATCCAGGGTGAAACCGGCATAAGAGTGAGTAATTTCTCAATTTCTGCAGAAAATACGGACGCTTTAAAATCCCGGTTTCTGTTAAGGGGTATTTTCTCGCCTTCGGCGGACCAGTTTTGATCAATGATTTTGATGAATTCGATGCTCAGGCTTCGATACATTTCTTCAACCATTGGATCAATTTTGAATCCTTCGGCAAAGCCGAATGACATGTATCCTGTAACAAGAAATACATCTTCAAGTGTGAATGTTCCAGCATCAATACCCAACAAGCTGAACTCAATAGGCTTCTTGCCTTCGTTTATGTAGGCGTTTACGCCTGCGATGTAAGCATTGGTAGCTTCCTGTACTTCTTGCGGAGCAGTTGTTCTGAATTCTTTGGCCGACCAGTTTGCATGCCTGTTTAAACCAAGGGTTCGGAAGAATTTGTCAGATGAAACTAAATCCTTTCCGAGGATTTCAGCCAATCTTCCGCCGGCCAGCCGGCGAATGAGCTCAAGCTGGAACAAGCGGTCCTGGGCAACTACATAACCCAATGCAAAATAGGCATCGTTGGCCGAACCTGCATATATATGAGGCACACCTATTTTGTCAAAATAAATACGTGTTTCGGATTTAATGCCTGCTAATTCAATTTCACCGGTGTATGCGGGCTTCAGGCTATTGAGCCAAAAATAAACAAACCCGGTTGTCAGGACCAATAAAACAAGCAGACCTAACAGGATTTTTTTGATCATGAACCATTTGTTTGAGGCCATGAAATTACGAATGTTTTTGTCAGAGTTCCTCAGAATCACATTCGTTCCCGCACAATTCGTCTTTCACAACTTGTAGACTGTTAATGGCATGATTTACTTTATTGGAAAGTACAATGATTGTATTGCCATCGCTGAGGTTACGCATAAACAAGGTCCTGTATCCGTCCCACCAGCCGCCGTGATAAACAATTTTTTTATCCGGATTTCTGAAATCAAGCCTCCAGCCAAATCCGTAATTTCTGTTGTTTGCTCGCTTGGGACTTCCTTCAGAATATGCATCCTGAAGTGTTTTCAGGGAGACGATTTTGTTCGAATACAAGGCTTGGTCCCATAAAAACAAGTCGGAGGCGGTTGAAAATACATTTTTATCGCCCGTGATACCATTGAATCCGTCGTTATCGGGTGTTTCCCTACCATTTCTTTCGTAGCCTTTTACGCGACCCGGCATTGTATTTTTATCGCATTTCGAATACACCAAGGTGTTATCCATGCCCAAAGGTTGAAATACAGCTGCTTGCATAAATGTTTGAAAACTCAAACCGGTAATGCTCTCAACAAGAGCTGCTAGAATAGCATAGCCTGTATTGCTATATGAAAAGCGTTTTCCGGGCTGAAAGTAAAGACCGGGTTTCAGGTTGTTGAGATAGGTGATTAAATCGG
>Ga0169931_10005939_pt1 | contig 18530 bp, 14 predicted proteins | sample Kivu_15m_20L_FD_129675 | JGI IMG/M metagenome (GOLD analysis project Ga0169931, IMG submission 129675) | Freshwater microbial communities from Lake Kivu, Western Province, Rwanda to study Microbial Dark Matter (Phase II) - Kivu_15m_20L... | ecosystem: Environmental > Aquatic > Freshwater > Lake... | reverse complement strand
GTGTTGATGTGCGAGGCAATTGCTCAAGTGGGTGCATACACCGTGTTGACCAGTAGTGGCATGGCGGGCAAGTTGCCACTCTTTGGTGGCCTTGATGGCGCGCGTTTTCGTAAACAAGTGGTGCCCGGCGACGAACTCGAACTTGTCGTAGAACTTGGACGCATGAGTGCACGCGCAGGTAAAGGATCAGGCAAGGCATTGTTGAATGGCGAGGTTGCTTGTGAATGTGACCTGATGTTTGTCCTAGTGAATGCATAGTGAACGCATAGCGAATGGGCGAGATTCAAGGCTTTCTCTTTTTTGATCTCGATGGCACCATTGCGGATTCAGGTGTCGATATCTGCACTGCGATGAACGAAGTACTGGCGGAAATGAGCATTACGCCTCTGAGTGACAGTGAACGTACTCGTCTAGTGGGCCCACCATTGCAGGATGCATTGCCGCCAATCATGCAGCCTCGCAACATTGACATCTCGCAATTGCAAAACATCATTGACCGCTATCGCCAGATTTACAAAGCCAAGTACTTGCCTCACACCCGAGCAATTACCGGAGTTGCAGAGGTGGTCCGGCAACTTCACGCCGAGCACTACGTGTTGTCGGTAGTGACCACAAAACCACAACCACAAGCAGGAATTGCATTACGTGCAACCGGTTTAATGGACTGTTTCGTCACGGTAGTGGGGCCACGGGAAAATGCACCCACTCCCAAAGATGAGTTACTACAGATCGCAATGAGTGATGTCTCTGCAAGATTGCAAACATCTGTCAACGTCACGTCATCGTGGATGATTGGTGATCGACATTTTGATGTCAACGCCGCTCATGCAGTGGGTGCGACATCGGTGGCCGTGATGTGGGGACATGGCGATCAAGAGGAATTCGCAAGTGCCAGAGCACATCACATTGTGCATACACCCGATGAATTGTTACGTCTGATTACAAAGTGACAGCAACGCTTACGCGGGCGCAATGACAATCGAGCCGTTGTGCCCACCGAAGCCAAAGTTGTTTGAAATTGTGGGACCAGGTGTCCATTCGCGTGGTGCGCCATGAACAAGATCAATTGACATTGTCGGATCAAGCGTGGTGGTGCCCGCCGTGGGTGGAATCAACTTGTGTTCAAATGACAACAAGACCGATGCCGCTTCCAAAGCACCTGCGGCACCAAGTGCATGTCCGGTGACGCCTTTACCACTCGTGACAGGAACGGCTCCAGAGCCAAACACATGAGTCATTGCTTCTGCTTCTGCAGCATCGTTCAGTGGCGTTGATGTGCCATGAGCATTGACTTGTGTGATCTGGCTCGGCGCAAGACCTGCGTCTTCGAGTGCCAACTTCATACATGTGATGGCGCCGGTTCCCCCTGGAGATGGGGCAGTGATGTGGTAGGCGTCGGCGTTGCTTGCAGCGCCCAAAACCTCTCCGAGAATTGTTGCGCCGCGCTTCACGGCAAGATCAAAACGTTCGAGAACAAACACAGCTGCGCCTTCACCCATCACGAAGCCATCGCGCTTTTCATCAAACGGCATGCTCGCACCGGTGGTGGAAAGTGCTGTCATGTTGCCAAAGCCAGCAAGTGATGTAACGGTTGCTGCTGACTCTGAACCGCCGGTCGCAACTGCATCACATTTGCCCCATGCGATGAGGCGCGCTGCATATCCCAGTGAATGCGTGGATGCGGCGCACGCGGTACAAATCGTTTCGTTCGGACCTTGCAAGTTGTATCGCATCGAGATTGCGGCACCTGATGCATTGGCCATCATCATTGGCACAAGAAATGGCGACACTCGACGCTCGCCTTTTTCCATGCGCACTTCGATTTGTTCTTCAAGCGTGTGAAGACCACCAATACCGGTGGCAAAAATGGTGCCGAAACGACCAGGTTCAACGTTGAGTGTTCCTGCTTGTTCGAAAGCTTCTCGAGCTGCAGCGAGAGCAAATTGTTCTACGCGGTCAGAACGCCGAGCCTCTTTCGGATTATCGAAATAGGGCAGGGGATCCCAGTCGTCTATTTCGATTGCTTTACGTCCTGAAATGCCAGCACCGAGCAAGCCGTTCCAATATTGCTGTTTACCGATACCGCATGGCGCCACGACGCCGTAGCCAGTGATCGCAACACGATGACCCGCACCGATCATGTGGTCAGATCTTGCTTGTTACAAGGTTGAACGCAGCACCAACGGTGGTGATGCCTTCGAGGTCTTCTTCGGGTACTTCGATGCCGAACTCTTCTTCGAGAGCCATCACTAATTCCACAAGGTCAAGTGAGTCAGCGTCGAGGTCGTCAGCAAAACTTGCGTCCGGTGTCACCTTGGATGCGTCAACTGACAACGTCTCCACCGCACACTTCACGAAACGGTCAAACTTTTCCTGGTCCATCGGGGATCTCCTTCATTCGGTGTTCTAGTTTCGCACAGCGAGTTTGGAACTCTTTGGATCAACCTAGTGACCCATGCCCAGCCCACCATCAACAGGGATCACAGCCCCAGTGATGTAGGCAGCATCGTCGCCCGCTAAGAAGGCCACAACACCGGCGATCTCGTCGGGGTCTGCCATGCGGCCGAGGGGAACGACTTCTGTCAGTTGGGCGAGACGGTCTTGCCCCAAGGCGGCGATCATGTCAGTGGCAACAGGGCCGGGGGCGACAACGTTGACAGTGATGCTGCGTGAGCCAAGTTCGCGTGCAAGTGAACGAGCAAAGCCAACAAGTCCGGCTTTGGACGCGGCGTAATTGGCCTGACCAGCAGAGCCAAGAAGCCCAACGACTGATGACATCAAAATGATGCGTCCTTTGCGAGCGCGAAGCATTTGTTGTGCAGCGCGTTTTGTCACTCGGTATGCACCGGTGAGGTTGGCATTGATAACGGAGGCAAAGTCATCTTCTGACATCCGCAATAGCAACGTGTCCTTTGTGATGCCGGCGTTCGCGACGAGGATCTCAACGGGACCAAAGTGTTCTTCCACCGCTGTGAATGCAGCATCAACATCAGAAGCGGATGTGACATCACATTTCACCCCGAAAAATTCCGGTGGTGGAGGAGAAGAGTTGTATGTAACCGCGACTTTGTCACCAAGTGCAGTGAAGCGTTGTGCACATGCGAGTCCGATACCACGAGAGCCTCCAGTGATGAGAACTACACGACTCATTGGGCACCCCATTCGATGATTGCGCTTGCTGCCGTCATGCCGGCACCGAATCCAACGAGCAACACAAGGTCGCCCTGTTTCACGCGACCTTTCTCGACTGCGTCAAACAATGCAAGTGGAATGGAGGCAGATGAGGTGTTGCCCGTTTCGTTGATGATGACTGCGGCACGATCTTTTTCTACGCCAAGTCGATCACATGCCGCTTCGATGATGCGAATGTTTGCTTGGTGCGGAACAACAAGCGCTAAGTCTTTCGAGGTGACACCTGCCGCCTTCATTGATTTCTCCGCGCTGTCAACCATGATGCGCACCGCACGACGGAACACTTCCTTGCCTTCCATCTTTATGAACCCGCCGAGGTCGCAATACAACAGATCCTCAGCTGACCCATCGGCATCGAGATCCCATGCAAGAAGATGGCCTTTGCCCGGCGTCGAGTCAAGAACAGCAGCGCCGGAACCGTCGGCAAACAGCACCGCAGTATTGCGATCACTCCAATCGGTAATGCGCGCGAGAGTGTCAGTGCCAATCAGCAATACGCGTTCAGCACCCATTGCAATGAGGCCGTGAGCATTCACTAGTGCATATACAAAACCCGAGCACGCGGCGTTCACATCGAATGCCCCACAGGAAAGTCCTAACGCATTTTGCACGGTCGCAGATGTTGCAGGCACGGTGCGATCAGGAGTGGTGGTCGACAACACCACTGCGTCGATGGATTTGGGGTCGACATCTGCCATCTTCATCGCTTGTAGTGCACTGGCAATGCTCAATTCCGCTGTGGAACCACCGATATGTCGACGTTCTATTCCGGTGCGCTCACGAATCCATGCGTCCGATGTGTCAAGAGTCTTTGACAAATCATCATTGGTGACTGTTTTATGCCCAAGAGTTGTGCCCCAACCAATAAAGCGGGCACCTCGTACATGTGATGGAACTGCGGGCATAAGTGCCTCCCTGTATTGGGTTTTTGACTAATGAGTTCGCAACCAGGCGATGGGCTGACGAGGGGTGATTCGTTCTCCTTCAACTGCAATGTACGCCTGAAGAATTCCGGCAAACGGGGAGCGCACTTCAGCGTCGCCCACGGTACCAAGTACGGTCCCGACGTTGATTGACGCGCCTTCTGTAATTCCGCCAATCGGAGTGAACAGTCCCGCTGATGGGCTCACCACCAAACGTTCAACCGCAAAGAGATGCTCGCCTTCAACTTGTAGTGGAGCGGTGGTGACGCCAGCATTCACCCATTCGATGAGTTTGTCGAGTTCTTCTGGTGTGGAGACACTGATCGTGCGTGCGTTTTCGATCGTGCGCTTTGCCATTCCGGTGAGAACACCACCAGGGCCGAGTTCCACAAAGTCACTGACGCCGAGTTCCGACATTGTTAACAAACAGTGTTTCCAGCGCACGGGACTTGATAATTGCGCTGACAGCAGCGAAGTCCATTCGTCACCAGTGTTGTGTGCAAGGGCGTCAACGTTTGATATGACAGGAATTTCGGTGTCGCGAGGTGCTGCATCCGCAATTGCTTTTCGTAGACGATCACGCGCCGATGTCATAAAAGGAGTATGAAAGGCGCCTGATACTTGAAGGGGCATGACTTTTTTCGCGCCGAGTTCTTTCGCAACAACTCCTGCCGACGCCACGCCATCTATGGAACCTGCGATGACAACCTGGCCGGAGGCGTTGTAGTTGGCGACCCACACTTCACTGTCGGCGCGACGACACGCAACTTCGACCATGTCATCGTCAAGTCCAAGGACAGCAGCCATCGTGCCGGGTGCTGCGATGCCTGCGTCGTGCATGGCATCAGCGCGTTCAACGACGAGTCGAACGCCATCGTCAAAACTCAACGCACCTGTTGCTGTAAGAGCGGTGTACTCGCCAAGACTATGGCCAGCACAAAAACTTGGTTCGATGCCCAAACGTTCGACTGCATCAAGCACCATGAGACTGCTCACAAAAGTGGTGAGCTGCGCGTTTCGTGTGTCTTTCAATTCTTCTGCGTCGGCATCAAGTAGGAGAGCGGCTACATCGCGACCACAAATGTCGCTGGCTTCGTCAACAAGTTCCCAACTCTCGTGCCCCACCCACGGTCTGCCCATGCCAGGACGCTGTGATCCCTGGCCCGGGAAGGTAAATGCAAGCATTGTTCTCTGTGGTCTCCTTGTAGTACCGACGATTATTCGGCCTGTCCAAGATTAGACGGAGCACATGCGCGCATGGAGGTACTGCGCGGTAGCCTCGTTACCCTGGCCCGAGTGGCGGAATGGCAGACGCGACGGACTCAAAATCCGTTATCCGAAAGGGTGTGTGGGTTCAACTCCCACCTCGGGCACCAAGTGATCCATACACTTTCTCCAATGGGTCAACGACTGTTGCAGCGCAAGTTGCACCAAACCAGCTCACGGTTGCGTGAGTTGCGTGAGGAACTGCGCATCGTTGAAGACCAACTCAGTCAACTCGCTGCCGAAGCAGACGAGAAAGCACTGCGTGCTTTAGTTGCCGAAACCCCCATGACTGCATTTGAACATCGCGACGCTCAGAAACACGCAGATGCAATGCAGCGCCATCACGACAAAGTGAAGGCGTCGATCATTGAACTAGAACAGAAGATGGACGAGTTGCTCGACCGTCTGAACACGGGGACCTCATGACAACGCGAGTGGTGATTGCAGAAGACGAAGCCATCATTCGTCTCGACTTAAAAGAGACGCTCGAAGAAGAGGGCTACATCGTTGTTGGGGAAACTGGTCGCGGTGACAAGGCAGTTGATTTGGTGCGCGAGCATCGACCCGATCTTGCAATTCTCGACATCAAGATGCCCGGCATGGATGGACTCGAAGCCGCGCGCATTATTAATAAGGAACGAATTTGTGGAGTTCTCGTACTCACCGCTTTCAGTCAACGTGAAGTGATTGAAGAAGCGCGTGATGCTGGTGCACTCGCGTACCTCGTGAAGCCGTTTCAAAAAAATGATCTAGTGCCCGCGATTGAAGTTGCGATTGCACGTTTCAATGAAATGCGCGCCTTAAATGGCGAGATCGAAGCGTTGGGTGAGCAACTTGAGACGCGCAAGGTACTTGATCGCGCAAAAGGTGTTCTGATGGACAAGAATGCGATGAGCGAGACCGATGCATTTGGTTTTATTCAGCGGTCAGCAATGAATCATCGCATGACGATGAAAGATGTCGCCGAGCAGATCGTTGCTGGGACAATTACTCCCGAATGATCCGCCATAAATGATCGGTTATGAATAGGGTCGTGTCATGTTGATCATGGCCCTTGACGGCAACTCATTGGCATATCGCGCTTTTTTCGCGTTGCCAGAGGACATGGCGACAAGCAGTGGGCAGACCACAAATGCGGTGTATGGCTTTGCCACGATGCTCATCAACTTGGTGAAAGAACACAAACCAGATGGCGTCGTTGTGGTGTTTGATCGACCAGAGCCAACGTTTCGCCATCAAGCTAATCCGGAATACAAGGCACAACGCGAGAAGGCACCCGACACTTTGTTTCAGCAACTGGGTCTTATCCGCGAGTTTCTCGACGCCGCTGGAATTCGATGGCTCGAACAAGCGGGTTTTGAAGGTGACGACATCATCGCCACAATCGCTGACCATTCCATAACAAACGGAAATCAATTGCTGATCGTCACTGGTGATCGTGACAGTTATCAACTTGTGAAAGACCCGAACATTCGCGTGCTGTATAACAAGCGCGGAGTGAGTGACTACGCGATCTATGACGAAGCAGGAATCAAGGAACGCACTGGCGTGACGCCCGATCAATATCCTGATTACGCCGCCTTGCGTGGTGACCCGAGTGACAACCTGGCTGGTATCCCGGGAGTTGGTGAAAAGACCGCTGCAAAGTTGATCTCTCAATACGGAGACATCGTGTCTGTCATTGCACACGCCGAGGAGCAAACGCCAAAGCTTCGCGCGTCACTTCTCGAACATGGCGAACGAGTGAAAAAGAACGCCGAGATCATGGTGCTGCGTACGGATGTACCGGTGGATGTGCGTATCAATGAATTGTCTCCCGCTCCGAATCTTGTTGCGGTGAAGCGTTTCTTTGATTTTTGTGAGTTCTCCAGCATGTTCAAGCGTTTCAATGATGTGGCAGGGTCGCTCAGTTGGTCAACCAGGGGAACCGCTGCGGTGAGTGATGTGCCAAGTGGTCCAAAAGCGCAACTACAAGTTATTGATGGGACAGTCGCGGATATTCTCGCATTGCTGAAGAAAGATGTTGTCATATTTACGCACTCATGGGACGGCGAACCTGGGCGTTCAGCGCTTGTGGGTCTTGCAATCGTGAATGATGAAAAATCAGGAACAGTGACGTGGTGTGATGCGTTGTTGTTGGAGGACAAGAAGGTGTCAAGCGCGCTCGCAGGAGCGAAAGAAGTAGTGACACACGATGCAAAACCACTCATGCGGTATTTGCTATCGCGCGATATCGACATGGTTGGTCTTTCACTTGATACCGCGATTGCTGCATATCTTCTCGATGCATCACAGAGTGACTTTTCGTTGAACGCAATTTGTCAGAGATACGTGGGACAAGAACCTCGCACAAGTCAGGAATCATCAGGGCAACTTGATTTTGGTGGCGCATCATCAGCACAGGTGCGCGAGGCAACGGCCGATGCGGCGCTGTTTGTCTCACGTCTTGCTCCGATTCTTCGTAAAGAACTGGAGTCCATTCACAACACTGATCTGTACAACAACGTGGAAAATCCGCTCGTGCGAGTCCTTGCACGTATGGAACACATTGGTATCGCAGTTGACATCACAGCGCTGGAGAAGATTCGCGAGCACTTGAATGAACAGGTCAACTCATTAACCACCGAACTTCATCGTGTTGCGGGGTCGACATTCAATCTCAATTCACCTGTTCAGTTGCGGAAAATTCTGTACGAGGACAAAGGCCTGACACCTGGGAAGAAAACAAAGACCGGGTACAGCACAGATGCAGCGACACTGGAGAAGTTGCACGATGAATGGCCAGAGTTCATCGGTCCTCTTCTTCGATACCGAGAGATGGAAAAACTGCGCTCAACATATGGTGAAGGTCTTCTTGCCGAAGTAGGCAGTGATGGACGTATTCATGCGACCTTCAATCAAACCGTCGCACGTACTGGTCGACTGAGTTCCGATCATCCAAACCTGCACAACATCCCGGTGCGTTCCGATGAAGGAAAAGTCTTTCGCAATGCGTTTGTCCCGCGCAAGGGCTGGTCGTTGCTTGTCGCTGACTACAACCAAATTGAGTTGCGATGTATTGCTCATCTCGCTCAAGACCCAGGTCTCATTGGCGCATTTACCAAAGGACAAGACATTCACACCGCAACTGCGGCTCAAGTGTTTGGGGTAAAGCCCAAAGACGTCACCCATGATCAACGTTCGAAAGCAAAGATGGTGTCATACGGTCTCGCCTACGGCATGGAGGCGTACGGACTCAGCCAGCGACTTGGTATTGCCGTTGATGAAGCATCAGACATTTTGAATTCGTATTTTGCTGCGTTTCCAAACGTGCGCGCGTACATGGACACAGCAATTGCTGACGCGCGTCAAAAGGAATACACCGAGACTTTGTTTGGTCGTCGTCGTCGCATTCCGGAATTGCGCAGCGACAATTTCCGTGTTCGTCAGGCAGGAGAGCGTCAAGCAATGAACGCAGCCATTCAAGGTTTGGCAGCTGACATTTTCAAGATCGCACTTGTTCGACTTGACCGCGGCCTCGCCGAGGCTGGTCATGTGGCGCGAATTGTGTTGCAGGTTCACGATGAAGTGGTGTTGGAAGTGCCAGACGACGAACACGATGCGGTAGAGAAGTTGGTGTTAGACGTGATGCACAAGGCGGCTGATCTTGATGTGCCACTTGAGGTGAACTTGGCCTGGGGTGCAACGTGGGCGGACGCCAAAGGATGACGCAACATTGGTTTGAACCAATCGCGGATCATCTCGGCAAAACATATCTGCGGTATTCGTTCACCAAAGGAACGCGTCAAGAAGTTGATGCGCTCATGGAATGGTTGCATCTTGCTCCAGGTTCGCGAGTACTTGATGTTGGTTGTGGTCCTGGTCGACATGCACACGAATTGGCACGCAGAGGAGTGATTGTTCACGGCATTGATGTCAGTGAGACATTCGTGAACTTGGCGCGAGAGGACTCTCCGCAGGGAGCAACGTTTGAGCACCTCGATGCTCGCGACATGCGTTTCACGGCCGAGTTTGACGCGGTGATCTGTTTGTGTCAGGGCGCGTTTGGGTTGATGACTGCCGATGGCGATGACCAGTCCATCTTTTTTCTCATGACTCGCGCGTTGGTGCCGGGCGGGCGACTCGCGCTCTCGGCTTTCAGTGCCTACTTCGCGGTGAAGTACCACGAGAACGCTCAATTTGATGCCGCGAGTGGAGTCAGTCACGAACTCACTGAAGTAAAAAACGAGGCCGGACAGTCCCAGGAAGTGGACCTTTGGACTGGGTGCTACACACCGCGCGAGTTACGCCTCATGTGCGAGCGTGAGGGTGTGCAGGTCGAGTCGATCTACAGCGTTGAGCCTGGTCGGTATGTGAGCGAGGCCCCCACAGTGGAAACTCCGGAATTTCTCCTGATAGCGTCTATTCCGCTCTCTCGACGGGAGAGTGTCTGATTTTCTGACGTGATTGTGTCTCGTGATACGTATCGCGACAGAACGCAGGCGACATCGATTCCTTATCCATTCCGAAAGAACAACCGTCTTGTCCGATACCACCGTCTCCTCTGCAACATCCAACACAGCTACAGCAGCAATGGGCTCTTTTGACGCAGAGGGCAACTACACACCACGCGTTATTACTGAACGCGATCTCCCCACATCATTTGCTGATGCCATTGAAGGCACGATGGTCGACTTCAAAGAAGGACAGCTTGTTACTGGCACTGTCGTGAAGATTGACCGCGACGAAGTTCTCTTGGAATACGGTGCAAAGAGCGAAGGTGTTATCCCATCTCGTGAGTTAGCGATCAAAAACGACGTTGATCCTCACGACATTGTGAAGTTGGGTGAGCAGATTGAAGCATTGATCTTGACGCTCGAAGACAAAGAGGGTCGTCCGATCTTGTCGAAGAAGCGCGCTCAGTACGAGAAGGCGTGGGGCGAGATCGAAAAGAAGAAGGAAGAAGACGGCATCGTTCGCGGAACTGTCATCGAAGTGGTCAAGGGTGGACTTATCGTCGACATCGGATTGCGTGGATTCCTTCCCGCATCACTCGTCGAATTGCGCCGCGTTCGCGACCTCACGCCATACATCGGCAAAACGCTCGACGCAAAGATCATCGAACTCGACCGAAACCGCAACAACGTTGTGTTGTCGCGTCGCGGATTCCTCGAAGAAACACAAAAAGAAGCACGCGACGAGTTCCTCGTCAATTTGAAGCCAGGCGAAATTCGCGATGGTGTCGTGTCTTCTGTTGTTGCATTCGGTGCATTCGTTGACCTCGGCGGTATGGACGGTCTCATTCACGTGTCAGAGTTGTCATGGAAGCATGTTGATCACCCGTCAGCAATCGTTAAGGTCGGTGACCCTGTCACCGTGCAAGTGCTTGATGTTGACATGAGTCGCGAGCGAATCAGTTTGTCCTTGAAGGCGACACAGCAAGATCCATGGCAAGAGTTTGCAAGCGGACACGAAGTGGGCCAGTTGGTCTATGGCCGTGTCACCAAGCTTGTTCCATTTGGTGCGTTCGTTCAGGTAGGCGATGGCATCGAAGGTCTTGTACACATCTCAGAAATGTCAGCACATCACGTTGACGCTCCTGAGCAAGTGGTGACCCCAGGTGAAGAGTTGTGGGTGAAGATCATTGATCTTGATCTCGCACGTCGTCGTATCTCGATCTCCATCAAGCAAGCTGCTGAAGGTGGCGAGTTGGCTGCTGAATATCAGGGTCAGTTCCAGATGGACGAGCACGGCAACTGGGTTGGTGGAGATGACTCAGAGCGTGAAGCAGCGTGGGCCGAGTACTACCAAGAATATGGTGAAGGCGCTCCCAAAGAAGGTGAGTCAGCCGATACTGGCGCTGCTGAAGCCGTTGCACCTGAAACTGCCCCAACCGACTCTGCACAGTAGATACAGTAGATGATTCTGCTCGGATTAACGGGTGGCATCGGTTCGGGGAAGACTGCTGTCTCGTCATTGCTCGCTGAACGCGGTGCAATCATCATTGATGCCGACGCTGTCGTACGCGAGCTTCAAGAACCGGGACAACCATTGCTGAAAGAGCTTGCTGATGCATTCGGCGACTCGATCATCGCGAGTGACGGAAGCTTGGATCGTGGTGCGCTCGCCAGCATTGCGTTTAATGACAAAGATGCTTTGTCGCGTCTCAACAAGATTGTTCATCCCGCGGTCGGAAAAGAAATGGACCGACGACTCAATGAACAACGTGACACGGACAATGTCGTTGTGCTCGATATTCCTTTGTTGGCGGAGAATCCGCGCAAGGGTTTGTGTGGCGTCATCGTCGTCGATGTGCCAGTGGAAACAGCGGTGTCACGGCTAGTCGAATTTCGCAACATGGATGAAGCAGACGCTCGCGCGCGCATCGCGCATCAAGCCAGCAGAGAAAAGCGTTTGGCACTCGCTGATGTTGTCGTCGAAAACTCCGGCACTCTTGATGACCTCGCCCGGCGAGTTGATGAAGTGTGGGCGTGGGCTCAGACCTTGCCACCGGCTGCCGACGACGCCGGCGGGCGCTGAGGGTACGCTTCGCACGTGCAGTCACAGACCTTTGTCGTTGAGTCCGATTACACACCGGCAGGCGATCAACCAAAGGCAATCGAACAGTTGGCCGCAGGAATTGAAGCGGGCGAACGGTTTCAAACACTTCTTGGCATCACCGGTTCGGGCAAATCCGCAACGATCGCGTGGACCATCGAAAACGTGCAACGACCATCGTTGATTCTCGCGCCTAACAAGAGTTTGGCAGCACAATTAGCACAAGAGATGCGCGAGTTCTTTCCCAATAACCGCGTTGAGTATTTCGTCAGTTACTACGACTACTACCAACCCGAGGCATACATCCCCTCGAGCGACACATACATCGAAAAAGATTCATCCATCAACGACGAGATTGATCGACTGCGCCATTCTGCCACTGCCGCGTTGCTAACACGTCGCGACACCATTGTTGTGGCCAGTGTGTCGTGTATCTACGGCATGGGTGACCCTGCCGAGTACCAGGGACAACTCCTCGAGTTGCACACTGGTGTCGACTACGACCAACGCAGCATTTTGCGTCGACTTGTTGATCTTCAATACGACCGAAATGACATGACTCTTGGGCGAGGGCATTTTCGGGTGCGCGGCGACACAGTGGAAGTTCACCCCGCGTATGAAGAGCACGTTGTGCGCATCGAGATGTTTGGCGACACGGTTGATCGCATCACCACGATTGACCCACTGACGGGAGAGACATTACGAGATTTCACCGAAATCATTGTCTTTCCTGCAACGCATTACGTCGCGGGTGAAGAGCGCATGCGCACAGCGATGATCGGTATCGAAAAAGAACTGCAAGAACAACTCGCGTACTTTAAGAAGGAAGGCAAATTACTGGAGGCACAGCGGCTACAGATGCGCACGCAATATGACCTTGAGATGATTCAAGAGATGGGGTACTGCAATGGCATTGAGAACTACTCAATGCACATCGATGGTCGTCAACCGGGAGAGCCACCGTTCACCCTGCTTGATTATTTTCCTGATGATTACTTATTGATCATCGATGAGAGCCACATTGCGGTACCACAGTTGCACGCGCAATACGAGGGTGACCGCAGTCGTAAGAACACACTCGTCGAACACGGATTCCGTCTACCAAGCGCTCGAGACAATCGTCCACTGCGATTTGAAGAAACGATGGAACGCATCAATCAATGCGTCTTTATGTCTGCAACACCGGCCCAATTTGAATTAAAAAACAGTTCACGTGTGGTGGAACAAATTGTGCGACCAACGGGACTAGTTGACCCCGATGTAATTGTGAAACCAACAAAGGGCCAGATTGATGACCTTATTGAAATGATTCGTGAGCGTGTTGAGCGTGAAGATCGAGTGCTGGTCACAACGCTGACGAAGAAGATGGCTGAAGATCTCACCGAGTACTTGCTCGAGCAGGGGTTGCGGGTGCGTTACCTCCACTCAAACATCGACACATTGCAACGTATTGAGATCTTGCGCGCGTTGCGACTTGGTGAATATGACGTCTTGGTCGGCATCAACTTGCTGCGAGAAGGTCTTGACTTGCCTGAAGTGTCGCTGGTCGCAATTCTTGACGCTGATAAAGAGGGTTTCTTACGAAGTGAAACATCACTTGTTCAAACCATCGGGCGTGCCGCGCGAAATGTTGATGGTCAAGTGGTGATGTATGCCGACAAGGTCACGCCATCGATGGAGCGTGCTATTTCCGAGACCAAACGACGTAGGGCAACACAGATTGCCTACAACCTTGAACACGGCATCAATCCGCAGACGATCCGTAAGGCTGTCGGCGACATTTTGTCGCTTCTTCGCCCCGATGACAGCGCACCGTTGCCCGGGAAAGGTCAGCGTCGCAATCGCGAGAGGGAAAAGGTTGCGCGTGAGTTGAAGACCCTGCCGCAGCAAGAAATCGGTCGCCTCATTCAGACATTGGAAGAAGAAATGAACGAAGCGGCACGGGACTTGAAGTTTGAATACGCGGCTCGCCTTCGTGATGAGATACGTGACTTGCGACGCGAACTTCGTGACGCGGGTTGACCCATCGGTAACCTTCCACCGTGGCTGAGAAGATCGTTGTTCGTGGTGCGCGAGAGCACAACCTTAAAAATGTCAACGTCGAACTTCCCCGCGACAAACTCATCGTCCTGACGGGATTGTCGGGTTCTGGTAAGAGCAGCCTCGCCTTCGACACCATCTACGCCGAGGGTCAACGCCGATATGTGGAGAGTCTCTCTGCATACGCACGTCAGTTCTTGGGTCAAATGGACAAACCCGACGTTGACGTGATTGAAGGTTTGTCGCCCGCGATTTCCATTGATCAAAAGTCGGCGTCGCGTAATCCGCGGTCAACCGTGGGCACCATCACTGAGGTGTATGACTATTTGCGGCTTCTGTACGCGCGCATTGGTATTCAGCATTGTCCCGATGACGGCACCGTGTTGCAGCGTCAGACTCCGCAGCAAATTGTTGATCGCATTATGGGATTACCCGAGGGCACACGGTTTCAAGTGCTGGCTCCTGTGGTGCGTGGTCGTAAGGGCGAGTACGACACATTGCTGCAAGATCTTGCTGGCCAGGGATTCGTGCGCGCCCGTATCGATGGCGAGGTGCATGACATCGCCGACTTCCTCGGACAAGAGAAGCGGCTTGCTCGGTACGAACAGCACACCATCGAAGTTGTTGTTGACCGTCTCGTGCGTCGCGATGACATTGGACGTCGGCTCACTGATTCACTCGAGACCGCATTACGCATCGCTGAGGGTGTCGCAGAGATCGAATTGGTGTCATCTGGTGATGATGAAAATGAAATGCTCACCTTTAGTCAACACTTGGCCTGTCCGAAATGTGGAAACAGCTTCGAAGAACTTGCACCGCGTAACTTCTCTTTTAACTCTCCCTACGGTGCATGTGAGAACTGTGATGGTTTAGGCACCAAGTTTGAAGTGGACCCTGACCTTGTAATCCCAGATCCTGATTTGGCTCTTAGTGATGGAGCGATTGCACCGTGGCGTTCAGCGCACACCCGATATTTCATGCGCCTTCTCGACGCTGTTGCAGAAGATCACGACATAGATCTCGACAAACCATGGGGCAAGTTGTCGGCGAAACATCAAAAGATTGTTTTGCAGGGTCTGCCCGGAAACATGACGGTGAAATATCGCAATCGGTTCGGGAAGACTCGTCAATTCAACACCTCGTATGAAGGTGTCGTTCCGTGGATCAAGCGTCGTCACCAAGAGGCAGAAAGCGACTGGACGCGCGAACAGTTTGAGACCTACATGCGCGAGGTGCCGTGTTCGGCATGTGAAGGTGCGCGGTTGCGTCCCGCATCATTGTCGGTCACGATCGGAGGCAAGAGCATCTCTGAAGTGTGTGACATGTCGATTGGTGATTCCACGGCCTTCTTGCGGCAATTAACATTGTCAGAACGCGATCAAATGATCGCCGAACGTGTCACAAAAGAAATCAATGCGCGCCTCGGGTTTTTGCTCGATGTCGGATTGGACTACCTCACCTTGTCCCGTGCTGCTGGAACACTGGCTGGTGGAGAGGCGCAACGCATCCGATTAGCGAGCCAGATTGGTTCCGGTCTCGTCGGCACGCTGTATGTGCTGGACGAACCCTCAATTGGTCTTCATCAACGCGATAATCGTCGCCTCATCGACACGCTCGTTCGTCTTCGTGATCTTGGCAACACGGTGCTCGTGGTGGAACATGATGAAGACACCATCCGTGAAAGCGACTGGATAGTCGATATTGGTCCGGGTGCTGGCGAACACGGCGGTGAAGTGGTGTACAGCGGTCCCGTGAAGGGGATTGAAAAAGCAAAGAACTCTGTCACCGGAAAGTACCTCACGGGGAAGGAGAGCATCCCTGTGCCGGCTGTGAGGCGACAGCCGCGCGGCGACAAGTTGGTGGTGCGCGGTGCACGTGAACACAACCTGCAAAACATCGATGTAGAAATTCCACTCGGCTGTTTTGTTGCGGTCACGGGTGTCTCTGGCAGTGGAAAGAGCACGCTGGTACGCGACATTTTATTACCAGCGTTGATGCAGCGGATCTACAAGTCAAAAGAAGCGCCAGGTCGTCACAAGAAAGTCGACGGCATCGACCAACTCGACAAAGTGATTGATATGGATCAATCGCCGATTGGACGTACGCCACGGTCAAACCCGGCAACGTACACCGGCGTGTTTGACAACATCCGAAAACTATTTGCCGCAACACCTGAGGCAAAAGTACGCGGATATCAGCCGGGTCGTTTCAGTTTCAATGTGCAAGGCGGACGATGCGAAGCGTGTGCAGGTGATGGCACGATCAAGATCGAGATGCACTTCTTGCCAGATGTATACGTGCCATGTGAAGTGTGCAAGGGCGCTCGCTACAACAGAGACACACTGGACATCACGTTCAAGGGAAAAAACATCGCTGATGTTCTCGACATGCCCATATCAGAAGCGGTCGAGTTTTTCGCGAACCAACCCGCTATCGCACGACACATGCAAACGCTTGTTGACGTTGGACTTGGGTACGTACGCCTCGGACAATCCGCTCCGACCTTGTCGGGCGGTGAAGCACAGCGCGTGAAGTTGGCGAGCGAACTTGCCAAACGCAGCACGGGACACACCATTTACTTATTAGATGAGCCCACAACAGGTCTTCACTTTGAGGACGTGCGCCGATTGCTTACTGTGCTGTCCCGTTTGGTTGATCAGGGAAACACTGTTCTTGTCATTGAGCACAATCTCGACATCATTAAAACCGCTGACTGGCTGATTGATCTTGGCCCTGAAGGTGGTAGCGGTGGCGGATTGGTTGTTGCCGAGGGCCCACCAGAAGTGGTCGCCAAGTGCAAGCACAGCCACACGGGTCGTTTCCTTGCACCATTGCTTGGAATGCCAGTGAAAAAGGCGAGCACTCGAGCAAAAGCAAGTGCAAAATAAAGCATGACCGTTGTTCGTCCACCCGCAGGGACGATTCCGACATCGCCTGGGTCATATCAATTTAAAGATGAACACGGTCGCACGATTTATGTCGGTAAGGCGGCCAACCTTCGCAGCCGTCTCTCTAGTTACTTTCAAGATCCGGCACAACTTCACCCGCGCACCGCTGCAATGGTGACGGCGGCGGCCACGGTTGAGTGGATTGAAGTGCGCAATGAGGTGGAAGCCCTCATGCTGGAGTACAGCCTCATCAAACAACATCGTCCGCGTTTCAATGTGCGACTGCGCGATGACAAGAGTTATCCGTTTCTTGCGATCACGTTGGATGAGGAGTGGCCACGCGCTGTTGTTATTCGTGGCACAAAACGTAAGGGCACCCGCTATTTCGGTCCCTACGCACACGCATACGCGATTCGTGACACGTTGGATTTGTTGTTGCGTACGTTTCCGGTTCGTACGTGCGGCCCGGGAAAGTTCAATCAGCATCAACGCTTGGGTCGTCCATGTTTGTTGTTTCACATCGAGAAGTGTTCGGGGCCCTGTGTTGGCGAGGTAGGTGACGAGCAGTACAAGGGTTACGTGTCATCGCTTGTTGATTTCCTAGATGGCGAAACCGATGCGGTGGTGAAATCGCTGACCTCAGAAATGGAAACAGCGTCGCGAGAGTTGGAGTTTGAAAAAGCTGCGCGCCTACGTGATCGACTAGCAGCAGTCCAACGAGCCATTGAGAAACAACAAATGGTGGGAGAGCGAGACGAAGACATCGACCTCATCGGGATAGCTGATGACGAACTCGAGGCTTCTGTTCAAGTGTTCTTTGTGCGCAAAGGTCGAGTCGTGGGGCGCAAAGGCTTCATTGTTGACAAAGTGGAAGATCTCACCGAAAACGGGCTAGTTGATCGCATCTTGGAAGAGTTGTACGGCGATGAGCCGCCACTCGGTATTCCTAAACAGGTGTTGGTGCCCGTAGCACCAAAAGACGAAGCGCTCTACGTGGAATGGCTCACGCATGTGCGCGGTAGTGCGGTCACTGTGCGTGTCCCGCAACGAGGTGACAAAAAAGATCTGCATGACACAGTCACACAAAATGCTCGCGAAGAATTTATTCGCCACCGACTGCGTCGTGCAGCAGATCACAACTCACGTTCTCGTGCGCTCACCGAATTGCAGGACTATTTACAACTGCCCGAAGCACCACTGCGTATTGAGTGTTACGACATGGCTCATTTGCAGGGAACCGATTACGTGGGCTCGATGGTGGTGATGGAAGATGGACTGCCCGTCAAGCGTGAGTACCGACGCTTCAAGGTGAAGACCGTTGACGGAAATGATGATTATGCCGCGATGGAAGAAGTGTTAACTCGGCGACTCAGTGCGTATCTCGAAGAGCGTGAGGTCGGGGCCACAGACGACAACGGAAATCCCAAAAAGTTCGCATATCCACCACAGTTGTTGTTGGTAGACGGGGGCAAGGGTCAACTCGCAGTTGCGCAACGCGTCGTGTCGCAGTTGGGTCTCGAAAATGAAATTCCTGTTGCGTCTCTCGCAAAGCGATTTGAGGAGGTGTATCTGCCCGGCATTTCGGCACCAGTTCGGATTCCCCGCGGAAGCGAAGCACTGTTTATGTTGCAGCGCATACGTGATGAAGCACACAGATTTGCAAACACTTTTCACCGAGAACGAC
>Ga0169931_10005937_pt1 | contig 18533 bp, 18 predicted proteins | sample Kivu_15m_20L_FD_129675 | JGI IMG/M metagenome (GOLD analysis project Ga0169931, IMG submission 129675) | Freshwater microbial communities from Lake Kivu, Western Province, Rwanda to study Microbial Dark Matter (Phase II) - Kivu_15m_20L... | ecosystem: Environmental > Aquatic > Freshwater > Lake... | reverse complement strand
TGTACGCTTGGATTAATTCTCACAAAGCTTGAAGCTTTAAAGCATCGCCGCCCTAGCTCAGTCGGTAGAGCGTCGCTCTCGTAAAGCGAAGGTCATGAGTTCGATTCTCATGGGCGGCTCCAACCAAGACCATTTTGAAAATAATTAACTCTGTCACATTTGTGAATTCTGTAAAAGCTTCTGCAAGAAAACAAAAGGCAGAGCAAGTAGGCGAATTAACTCAATAAATGAATTCGAGATAGAAAATTGCTTCAAACTACCGAGTAAATTCAACGATTGCTCTAGAACCAAAGCAAGCAATGTGGAGGCAAACTTCACCCTTTTTGGAAAGTCATGAATCAACTTTGTTCTATGATCAATGAAATCAGCATATTTATGGTATCTAATTATCGAAGCATTCGTAGAATTCAGATGTCTGTAAAGGATATCAGGGGATGCGACCAACAAACCTTTTTGCGACATTCGAAAAGTAAAATCAACATCTTCACCAATAAAGTTTCTGGACTCGTCAAATAAACTTCCCCGTAAGCCATTTCCACGAAAAGCCATAAAGTTTCCCGCCAGCCAATCTACTCGCAAAATTGCATTTGTTGAAAAGTATTGAATATTTCGACCTGAAGACAGCAGCCTTCCCGGCGTGGAAATTTCGGAGCCTAAAATCTTCTGCAAAAAAACCCGAGGTTTATCAACTTTGTAAGCCAAATCTATTCCTCCCGTGCCAATACACTCAAGTGATCTAAACAACTTACCGACTTCTGAAAGAGCAGTATGATGGATGTGTACATCATCATCCAAAAAGAGTACAATCCTTTCTTCATTAAGATGAAATTTTAAGAAATAATTTCTCTTTTCTGGTAAGGAAAGAGTCGATTGAAGCGGTATCTGAACAACGTGTGATACAGAAGTAAGTTTAGTATCTAAATTATCTAACAAAGTAGGCTCATCTGATGAATCCAAAATATAGATTTTTCCTAGAATAATTTTATCAAAATCTGATTGAAGTAATTCTGTAACACAGGTTTTCAGATATGAAGGTCTATTTCTTGTACAGATTACAACATCAATAACATCTGTGGTCATTTAGAACAAACTCACTGTTTCAACGAATTTAATAATCTTAATTTGTGTATTAATTCCCACTGTCCATAACTTTGAAAAAATCTAATTCTACCAAGCAGCAATACAACTTTCTGTTCCCAGAGCATAACTCTGATATACAGTGAAGAAAGCAAACGCGAGTCGTTAGAAAAAACAAGTATTTTGTCGCCATAGACAAGGAAAGGTGGAAGCGTCTGACTAACACAATTTATGCCTGCGGCCACTTGGGAGTCTCCAAAATCATCAAAAACAATTGTTCGAATTGAATCCATAAACGGCAGGTAATTTTCTACATCTAGTATCACTTGATTTGTAGAGTGGTAACCATCTATGAAGAGTAAATTAACTTTAGAAACCTCACTCTGAGCTGCAAATTCATCTGATGTTGCCACATGAATCCGAATTTTGCTTATGACCTTTGATTTTTCAATATTTGAACAAAATTCATTATAGGTATTTACTTTGAGACCTGCCATCTCCTCACTGATATCACCAGTATGAGGATCAACCGAATGGAGAATCCCTTTCAATGGAGAACTTAGGCATACAGTGCTTCTCCCACAATAAGATCCAATTTCAATCATCTTGGCTCCCGGCGCTTGTTGTTTAGAGAGAACATAGAGTAAAAAAGAATCGTTAAGACTCATCCATCCTCTGATTTGGCGGATATGCTTTAGGTAAACGGATAAAAATCGCCAGGAAAATAGTATGAAAAAAGATCTAAAAAAAAATCTAAGTAACCTATGTAGACCTTTTAAGAAATCTCTAATCATAGGATAAGGTTAATCCAAAATTAAGAGGCGTTCAAGTTCCTAGAAGGGTTCAAGTATTTGATTATCGCCGAGGTTTTTTCGACCAAAATAATTGTTTCGTGGTTAAAACAAACCTTAGTTTATTCCCTTTGGTGTGCTTTGAGTTGCTTGTTGTGTTTAATCAAGTTTCCTGGAGTAGTAAAGAATCTATGGGCAGAAGATGCAACCGTCGGTCTACAAATGGCAATAGAGAAGCCTTTCCCGGAAGATTTCTTTGACCCCTACACCGGTTATTTGGATTTTCAGTTACATTTAATATCTAATCTTGTTTCAATATTTCCGATCAGATTCTCGCCATATGTGAACTTCATTCTAGTCGTGATGATCTACGGTTTTTTAACAAAGGTAAGTTTCGACATTTTGAAAAGGTTGGGCGTAGAAAAACAACTTGCATTCTTAGTCGCAATCACACTAGTGGCATCCCCTAGTGTCAATTACGAAGGTCTTGGAAACGCAACCAATTTGCATTATTATGGTCTTGCAGTTTGTCTACTTTTCATCTTAAGTATTGACGGTCAGAGATTGACAATTCCACGTCTTCTCTATTTTGGAGTTATCGCCCCTTTGTCGGTGCCTCTCTTGTTACCATTAACATTGGTATTGCTAGCAAAATGGAAGAAATTGTATTCACTACCCAGAATTCTCTTCTTCTCTACATTATTTCTACTCAGTAATTTTGTACAATTTCTTTTTGTAATGCTAAATTTTAGAGATAAGCGAGGGGATTGGCTCGAAAAGGCGGGGATGGCAGAAGTCTCGTACCTCGCAATTCACAGAGTAGTAGCTGTAAACCTAATTCCTTTTGCGGGATCAATCGTAGAAGGAGATGTAACTGCAGATAACGGAAACATCACCGTACCGCTTTTATCATATGTTATATTTGTAATCGGAATCTACATTACACTGGTTACTACATTAATGATAATTCGGTTTAAAGGGAATCAAGTAATTCCTAAACTGAGTGTTGTAACACTATTTCTATTCGCTTTGCCGGGATTTTTAACGGTAGGACTCATTTTCTCGCCCGAGGGAAGATATTCCGTAGCATTTAGCTTTTGGTTTCTGACTACTTTAGTTCTACTGATTCAATTTACAAAAAAACCGAAAAAACTGGTCAAAGGCAGTGTTTTCGCCCTGATTACACTTTCGCTTCTCACCAATAGTGGAGTTGAAAGTTTACGTTCTGAAGGTCCAGAATGGAGAAGCCAAGCAGAATTTCAAAAAGCAAAATGTCTAAACAATTCGAATGAAGAGTTTCAAATCATCGTGTTACCGACGAAGTCTCCTTGGGATAAAATCCCAATCAAGTTTAAAATTCCATGTGAAATAGCAATCAATATCTATTGATTGTTTATATCATTTTTCTCTTCCTCACAGGAAAAACTACATCAAGTAGAAAAACGAAATAACAGAGAAGGAAAAAATCTCCCAGCGGTTGTAAGTATCCAGAGGGAAAAGAAAAAACACTGATCGCGCAGAAAGCTAGAAGGTGGAAGTTTTTTCCCTTATGAGACAATTCTAAATTAGATAAAACAAGAATTGGAATAATTGACAAATACATCAACTTATAATCAAAGTTAGTTCCAGAGAAATATAATAGGGAAAAGATTATCATAAATGACTGTAAGGGAAGACGTTTATCAGTTTGAAACAATGTCATTTCTTTAACCAAACTTCTTGCAACGTAGCTTCTATTATATACAAGCAAATAAACGACATAAACAAGGGAGAAGAAAAGCAGGCCAATTAGTGAAATATATAGATGATTGATGTTCAATCCCATTCGGATTAAGTACAATCCCCAGATGTTATTTCCGAAGGAACAACAATAAGTTTCAGTCGCACCCATCTTCAAGGGAAAATCTAAACGAGAAACAATGAATGCGAAGCTAGTTATCAAAAGCAGGACAGAGATGCGTGACAGAGTTCTTTTCGATCTCAAGAATATGAGGATTAGTAAAGCGACTGGGTAAAACTTGATAATTGATGCAAAAAATAAAGCCAAGGAGCGTAATAAGTTAAGTTTGGACAGAGGACGGATCACAGAAATTGCTATAAGTGAAAATATCAAGAGTTCTAAGTTACCCCGTTCTAGAAGAAACATTACCGGTGGAGATAAGACAAATGCTTGCATGAGCATTAGTCGGTAAAATGAGTTTACTTGAATTATACAACTTACAACTATAAGAAACAAAGCGATGAATAGTATAAGTAAAATTGTTTCAGTCATTGTAAATCGATTCAGAGGAGCAATTATCTCTAAATAAGCTTGACCATAATAGTATTGTTTGCAAATTAATAGGTCATCACTAATGCATGGGATAAAATCAAAAACGGCATAGTGGTCGATAAAACTTGGCAGAAGTCGCATTTGACTTAACCGCATTAAAGGCCAGTCTAATTTAATGTTCAGTAGAATTGTGGTTGCACTTACAAAAACTGAAAAGGCATGCCAACGATAACTCCCTTTAGTGGAATTCATTACATCTTCGTCTGATCTTGAAGACTATCAAGGCAAAGCGCTAAATCATTCATTTCTGCTTCATCAAATAGGAGTTGAGTTTTTAGAAGGTGAGTTCCGAATAACTTTACTTTTACGAGATTTGAATCACTGGAAGATTGCCAGTCAAGCGATGCTTGAGAAAGAGCTCTATATTTTCGATTTGCTGTCGGAAAGGAATTAGCGATAAGCCGAAAGTATAGAGGAAATGCTCTACTTGTGGTCATGCTACTTTTTACCATTCCGGGGTCAATAATGGTAAATTTATGAGAGGGAAATCGTTTCGAAAGTATTGTAGAAGAAACTTCGAGGACATATTTTGACCTTGCATAGGGAATGGCAAACTGTTTGTTATCGAAGTCAAATAACCAACTTTGTGAGAATCTTTCATCAACGCGACTTACTGATCTTGAAGTAAAATTTACGAAGTGAACTCCATCTGCTCTCGATGCAATTATTGAGAACAATAGGAATGGTGAGAGTGCGTTTACTACCATATGCTTTTCCAAACCAGCAGAGCAGGTTTCGGCCGTTGCTGCCCGAAAGCCGGTGAAGTTGATTACATGAGACGGTTCGAATTCTAGAATTGTCTTAACAGTTGTCCAGACGGAATCAAAATCTGACATGTCGACAAAAGCTATAGATTTCTGATGATTTAAAGCAGGATTGTGCGCTCGTAGTCGTCGAACCTCTAATAAAGAATCACTACTTTCTTTCTGAGTCAAAAACGGCTTCGCGATATCACTACCGGCCCCAACTATACATATTCTTCGATTTGCCATACCTTATTGTAACGAATGACTCCTTTTTCTTCTATAATCACTCAATGTTTAGCTTAACCAAAATAATAGACTCTTTTGTAGATGCTAATCTCAATTATTTAATCAAAGAAGTGATTGGCTTTATAGAAGTATCAGATTCAATTGCACCTCAAGTACGCAATCATCTCATTCAAGTAGATTGGCGATTCCGATTAGCGTTAGTTTTATTGAGTATCTTGATTTTTCCAGAAAAGTTTCTCAAAGGTAATTTCAAGCACAAGAGTCATTCTCGTACCATCACAGCGCTCAAGAAATTGCCTCTCGTGAAGAGTTTAGTGCAGTTGATTCATACTATTAGTATGATGATTGCGCTAAGAGAGAAATGTTAAGGTAAGACCGTGAATGAACTTCGTGATTTAACGAGTGGTACTGGGAATCTCATAGTTGGAAGTGGGGCGGGGGGTTCGGTTGTTTTCGAAAAGCTAACAGGAATGGGCGAAGAAGCTTTACTTATAGAAGAAGGGCCAGACATTTTAGGTATGACCCCTTTTGATATACCAATAATCGACAGACATGCGAAGTTTTATCGCGATGGTGGGTTTAGCCCCATTCTGAGCAATCGCCCATTTCCTTTTTCTGAGGGGAGAGTCTTGGGCGGCACGAGTGAACTGAACGGGGGTTTATTCTGGCCCCTGCCGGAAATTCTAGAGGAGAAATGGATTTCAAATTTAGGTTATATGAGTGGCGACATTGAGGATCTGAAAAATCATTTTCTAAGATTTTCAAATTTGTTACGAGTTGGCCCGGTTGCAACAGAAGCGAACTCAGATTTACCTTCGAAGCTATTACGAGATAGTGCTGAAAAACAGGGTCTTGCAGTAGAGAAGTCAATGAGGCTTGTTCCTGAGTGTCAAAAGTTAAACCAATGTGGCTCTGGATGCCCTAAATCTCTCAAGAATTCTATGTCTCGTACTCTAATTCCGATAGGTGTTAAACGAGGGGGGAGATATAAATGTGAAGTCAGAGCATTAAGAATCAATGCCCATTCGGGAGTCGCAAGATCATTGCAGGTGAAGTATGGGAATTCCAATTTTGAAATACCTTTTAAGCGGCTTTTTCTGTCTTGTGGACCGACCCAGACCCCTTTGTTACTTCACAGAAGTAAGTTGACTAGAAAAGCTGGCAAGATTATTAATTTTCATTTAAATTTAAAGTTTTTAGTGAAATTTAAAGAAGATATTAATGCAAAAAACGGAACTATTTTTTCGCATCAAGTTCAAGAGTATTTGAATGAAGGTATTCTATTGATGACAAGTAATTTTCAACCGGAATATCTTGGGATAATACTTGCAAATTTGAGCAAAGATCAAATTCAAGATGTTTTACAAAATTTAAACAGATATGCAATATTCACTTTGCAATTGAACCCAAAGGACCCCGGACGTCTTCATTTTTTCGGTGATCGGACAGTAGCATCGTATAGGTTTAGTAATGAGGGGTTACAATTTCTGAAAAGTGCAATTTCAAAAGTTACAAACCTACTCTTTTCGATGCCCATAAAGGAGATGGTTTTACCAATAGGAAACTTTATTATTGATAATCCAAGAAAAATTGAGGATATACTCAATGCTTCAAAAGCGTCAGATTTCTATATGAGTTCCGTTCATGGAATGAGTTCCGCATCATTCCATTTAAATGATAAATTAGCCGTAACTGACAGATATGGTAAATTACTTAACTATCAAAATGTATTTATTGCTGATAGTAGTGCGGTTCCCACAGCGACCATTGAATCCCCACAGGGCACAATAATGAGTTTTGTTGCGATGTCTTTAGAGCGTTGAAAGTACTGCGGACTATATGAAACTGCGGAAAAATATTTTGAGTCCTTTTACGTCCTTCTCGAGGCTGAAGTTTTTATTCGCGTATTCAATACATCGATTCTTAATTGATTCTGAATGCAATTGAAAGTTGTTTACCCAATCTAACAAGATTTCAAAATTATTCTCAGTGATGTCGTATAAAAAGCCAATTTTAGACGGAAATCGCATTTTGTCTCCGGTGTTAGATGTATAAATTATAGGATTTCCAGCAAACAAGTATTCACGATTTTTGAGGGGTTTTACGTGCTTCATGGACTCTGAATTAACGCGTAGGGAAAAACCAATGTCAGAAAGTCGCAGATAATTCATAACCTCATCAGGTTTCGACTGCACATATGTTACAGGAAATTTACAAGGAGTTAAAAGTGAGGATACAAGCTCTTGTTGTCCTAGATTATTAATGATTAACAAGTGAACATCCAATCCAAAATTATGTAAAGATTGCAATATTTCAAGCTCTGTCTCAATCATATATTGTTTCCCTATCGAACCAAGATGGCAAAAAACAAGACTATGATCTTTAATTCCCAAAGTTTTTCGATTAAGCTTGTTTAAATTAGGGGACACCACTGGATCGGTTCTAAGTTGATTAACGTCCCTGCAATTGTCCAGAATCAACTGGTGATGCCTAATACTAGTTCTTTTATTTACTCCGTAATGGTTCAATGTAAAACTTGATCGAGCGATTAAGCCGACAGAAAAATAAACAATAAACTTTTCAAAGTACACAACACTCTTGTAAAACAGACGTCTTAAGACATTTGATGCACGATATTCGAGGGCCTCTAGAGATGCAATTCCATCACAATCATAAACCCATTTGAATTTAGACCGCCTACAGACGAATGAAAAAAGTGTAAAAAAAGCGGGAATATAACTTCGTAGAACAACAATTGAATTTTTATGATTTCTCGAAGTACACTTCAATATTGAATTAACGTTAAGTACACAATTAATGATAGACAATGGTCTTGGAAAAGAAATTTCTAAACTGTGCATCCTGATTTTTGATGAAGTGGCCACCACCTCTGGATGTTTCTCTTGACACACACAAGCGGGAGTTATCCGAATAATATCAACCTCGAAGCCATTTTGAGATAATCGATGGTAAAGCGGTAAGAATAATGTTCTAAAATAACTTGACATACATGATTCGTAGATGATGAAGATTAAACTCATAGAGTACTACCTTGAATAGCGTTATTCAATTGTTCCACATATGAATTGAACGCATAAATCTTTCGGACTGTTAGTTTTGATGCGGAAAGCATCTTCAAATAATCACTTTTCTGAGTCCCTAAGCATCTTTCGATGCATGCATAAAGACTTTGTTGTTCGTCCACCACAAATCCATTTACAGAATCATGGAGATACTCAAATGCAATTCCAGTTTTTCTACTGATGATAGGTAGACCCTGACTCCATGCTTCAACAGCAGATAGACCAAAACCCTCACTTTCAGAGAACTGAATGTAATAATCGTGGCTCTGAAAAAGTTTAAATATACTACCGCGAGAGTTCTCAAATAAAACTGAATCAGATAATCCCAATTTATCTACAAGTTGAACTAAGGCCTTCTTTTGAGTCCCATCTCCAGCTAAGGTAAGACGGCATGAGTGCGGGTACCGAACAAGGATTTGATTAAAAGTAGAAACCAAAGCTTCGAGTTGCTTAATAGGTTCAAATCGCCCTATAAACAAGAACTTATACGGTGGACTAAATTTAGAAGTGAAATAGGGTTGATCTGAATTGAATTCTCTTCGAAGGGGAGGGTACAGAATTATCGTTTTACGTAATTTTTTATGAAAAAGTGTCTTTACACTCTTAAAAACTTGGCTTGATGCAACAATGTTTAAGGTCGCCATTTTGAAAATTATCGAAAAAACAAGATTCGCCAAAAAGCCTCTTTTGACAACTCCGATTTCTTCTGTAATTCTAACTTTTTTACGAGAAAGAAAAGCAGCAAGGACTCCATGAAAGTTAGCTTCAGCGCCGTGACAAATGACCTCGGAAACTTTAGATTTGCGCATTAGTTTAAACAAATTAAAGGACGACTTAAAGTCAGGTATGAATGCCTGTAAATGCAGAGAGATAACAGGGAAGCCCAAACTTCTAATGAGGTCACCTGCATAACCTGAACTAGTAAGCGAAACAAAGGCGACTGATCTGTATCTCTTGGAGGCATACGTTTCAGCGAGTGCAATTAGTTGAGATTCTGTTCCTCCGAAATTCAAGGAATAACAAATATGCCAACGATTCGCAGCTTTAGTGTCTAAACAATTCAAGTCACCCTTCATCTAAACAACTCTAGCAAAGATAGCATCCCATTTAGAGAGAATAACTTCGGTATTATGATGCTGCGTGAGATAAGTTTTTCCCTTGAAAACTTGCTCCTCAAGTAAGTCTCTATTTTTATTCAGGTTGTAAATTTGCTCTACCCAATCTGATCCTACACAAAAATTAGCCTGCGTAGCGCTAGATAGCCTTTGATGTGAAGGAGTATTGGAAGCAAGAACTGGCAAACCCATTCTCCAAGAGATCAATACTCTATTTTCTGGCTTATGGAAGTTGAGGGAATCAGACAAGACAGGCACTAAACTTAGATTACTTTTTTTTGCAACCTCATTAACATTTTTCAGATTCCAATCCTGTCTATGTACATTTACCCTAGTAGAAAAGAATAATTTAGCAAATGCTACTTCAGTTTGAGTTTTTATGAATTTTCCAAAAAACACTCCTGCGCTTGAGTCCGTTAATACATTAATCGATTCTACACACGCCTCTAAATCGCTTGAATTAGCATCAATGTTGTCGCTTAGAGCTCGCAGTGACGTGGTTTGCCCCTCCCAGAAGAGTTCAAGTCGATCCTTTTTGGGGGGAACATAAATTAGTTCAGGAAATTCATCATGAAAATCCAGAATATCTGTTGATTTGTTAAAGTGCATGCTTGCAAGATTTCGTTGCTCGGGAGAGCTAAATACAATATAATCAACCCGATGCATTACTTCATCCAGAAGATTTGAGAATGAAAGTTTTGATAGCCAAGTTCTATGCTTAAAGGATCGATGTATAGCCATAAGAAAATCAGAGTAAAGCGACCCTCCAACATGATAAGCGTCAACCAAGTCAAGAATAATCGGAACACTTTTTTTTTCTTTCATCACCTCGCTTAAGTTGGAAGATGAAGTAATGACCTTAACATCAGCCTTTGAAGAATTCTCCGTAACTATCTCATGATTCTTAGCAGCAGCCCACCGAATGATTCGCCTACGATCTCCTGGAGCTGAAAAGTCAAAACTGTGTCCTGAATAGAGAATTTTTAGTCGTTTCATCTAAGTTAGAAATGTCTTCTTGAGGCCTTCATAAATATGGGTATGAATTAACGAATGTGGTTTAGGCGCCACATATCGGAATTGTCTCGTATTTTTGACATTTAATCTAATTTTGCTTTGAGAATCAGTCAATGATCTAAGAGCGTCAATTATTTCAAAATTAGTCTTACCAATACCTGTACCTGCTTGATGCACCCCGCCACGATTACTTAAGCATTGCTGAGTTACAAGTTCGCTTACATCGTCCACAAAGACCCAGTCATTGCATGAATTAGGAGAATCAATATAAACTTCATCACTATTTCGCAACTTATGAACAGAGCTAGGTAAGAACTTTTCTGATGGTTGACCCTTGCCGTATAATTGATAAATCTGGATCCATGATACACGCGGAGTATTGAATTTTTCTAGACTAAAGAGAGTTTTGCGCGTTAATACTTTAGCTAAAAGATAACTTGAATCAAAATTCGGTTGTACGGATTCAAGGCTTTCCTCATGGTTCACTTCTAATCCCGTTCCAAAGGCTATAAATTTTCTTACACCGGAGTCTTGACATTCAGCATAGAAATCTATCGTTGACTTTGAGAATCTCCATTGTTGCGGATTGTTCACATAGTTACCTTTTGTTAACCAAATTGCTTGAATTACCACATCTGGGTCACATTGCTTAAGTAAAACCTTTCGGTGCTCACTTGAATGGAATTCAAAAAATGTGCGGGTCAAAGAGTTCTCAGTAAAAAGCTTTACTCCACTAGTCGCGTGTAATGTTTTAGAAATTGACTTTCCAAGGAAGCCACCAGATCCAAGCAATAAAACTCTGATATCCTTTTCTTTTTGCACTTCTAACATTCTAATTTCTCAAGAACATTCTCGACATTCAAGCCCATCAAATCTGATTGCGAAAGCACAAGTGGTTCCTGCGGCCATACGATGCCAATTGAGGTGTCCCGATAATTCAAAGTTAACTCATCACGCTTCTCTCTTTTTCCAGAAATTAGATATAGAACTGTGGAGTTTTTTGAGAGCGTCATATACCCATGGGCAATTCCAGTAGGAACAGTAATAACTTTACCAATGTCTTGCGAAAGTGTAGTTGCACCCCAATCTTGAAAAGTTTGAGAACTGGGTCTTAAATCCACGAGGACATCCCAGATCTCGCCGTTCATGCAGGAAACATACTTGGTGAGCGGATTACAATTGCGTTGAAGATGCATACCTCGTAAAGTGCCTAATTCATTATTCACCGAATACGCTACTTGCAAACTGTCTTTTTCTTTGTTTGGCACCAAAAAGGGAAAATTTATTGAATTGAAGGAACCACGATTGTCAGTATAGATTGACCAGTAATTGATCTCAACACCTTCGATTCCCTCAATATCAATTTGTGGCATTCGTAACTTCACTTAATTTGGGCAGCGATTTGAAAATAACTGCATTATTTCCATATAAACTCCTAATGATTCTTGCAAACTCATCTGCTAGATTCCATCCGTAAATCATGAACATTGTATTTGAGGTAGAAATCTCTCCACTAAAAGGTTCGATTGGAATGTTGACTCCGGGAATATAGCGCCCCTGTTTTTCTGGACTTGAATCTAAAATAGCACTGATACCTGTTGTGTCAGAAAGGAGATTTAAAAACATAGTAGTTTTTGCGGCTGCTCCAGCGCCAAGTACAGTAATACCCTTGGCCGTTTGTCGCGAGAGAAAAGCTTGATGGGATTCCAAGGTTAACTCAATTTCGTGTTTGCACTTTTCCCATGCGTTTATAGAAGTGAGCCCTTGTGCAATTTCATGACTGCAGGCTTTTGAGATGCTGTTTAGATTAACTGCTCCATTTTTTTGCTCTCTACTCACCCAGAATCTCAATGAGCCTCCGTGTGTAGGTATGTTCTCCACTTTAAATAATTCTAAGCCATGACGTCGCATTAATGCAGAGACGGCATTGACGGAAAGATATGAATAGTGTTCATGATAAATGGAATCAAATTGACTTCGGAGAAGAATATTTGATAGAGGGGGATTTTCTATCGAAATAATAGTTCTATCTCCAGCTAACATAGCTAAACCGGCAACAAAATCATTTAAGTCTGGGACATGAGCAAGAACATTGTTTGCAATGATTAGCCTAGGCTTTCCGTAGGTCGAGACTAATTTCGTAGCCAATTCCTTGGTAAAGAAATCATTAATCGTTTCTATGCCATAGGACTCAGAGATTTTACTGACATTGGTAGCCGGCTCTACTCCAATGCACTTGATTTCGTTCTCTACAAAATGTTTTAGAAGATAACCATCATTTGATGCAATTTCCAAAACATAATCATCGTGCTCAAGGAAATTAGACCTGATGATTGATTCAACAAAATTCCTCGCATGGGTTAGGAATGTCTCACTTATAGACGATAGGTATCTATAGTCTTTGAAGATATCCTTTGATGTTAGGAAATCTCCAATCTGACCAAGAGCACAGTTTTCACAAACCCTAAGATGAAGAGGAAAGCGTTTTACATTTTCATTTTTCGATGACAATAAATGATTTGCGACAGGCTGAGAGCCAAGGTCCAGAGCCAAAAAAAGTTCCTCACTCGAACACGAACGGCAGATCTCTTTATCGTTCATTGGCACTAAAGTCTCGTTAATAAGTTAATGTAGTTACTCACGAGGTAAAACTTTCCAAGGAGGCTGATCTGTCCGCCATAATTCGTTCAAGTAATTCTTGTCGCGCAGGGTGTCCATCGGGTGCCAAAATTCTTGATGCAGGTACGCTTTTAGTAAACCTTTCGGCGCAATCCGTGTGAGCGCTCCATCCTCAAGAGACTCACCTTGCTTTATGAAGTCCATTATATTTTTTCGCATTACAAAATAACCTCCGTTAATCCACCCCTCTTTGGACGCAGATTTTTCACTAAAGTCCACCACTTGACCCTCTTTTATTTCCATAGTGCCAAATCGAGGTGGAGGTTTTACCGCAGAAACTGTTACTAGGCCAGAGTGAGTTAGATGGAAAGCTAAAAGCTTATCAAGATTCACATTTGACAAGCCGTCTCCATAAGTTAAGAAGAAGTCGTCATTCAAGTGAGGCTCTAGTAGTCGCAGTCGTTCACCAGTTGGAGACAATTCACCAGTATCAATCAATCTTATTTTCCATCTAGGATTCTTAGAGGAGAGAAAATCAATCTCTCCAGTTCCTAGGTTAACCTCAATATCGCTTATGTGTGTTTTATAGTTGAGAAAGTACTCCTTGATGAGATAGCCGCGATATCCAAGAGCAATTATGAAGTCTGAGTGCCCATAGCTGGCATAGTGATTCATAATATGTACAAGAATCGGCATATCACCAATTTTGACCATAGGCTTGGGAATCACAGAAGTTTCTTCTGAAAGCCTGGTGCCAAGACCACCAGCCAAAATCACAACTTGCACCTAGCAAAAATAGCACGAATCCGGTGAAAATTACACATAGCTGAACTCAAATGCTGGAACGGACGAGCTTTATCGAGCGCACATGTCATAATTTGACAAGTTTTGAAACTTCATTCGCCGAGCTGTAATTCTAGAGAAAGCGGTGTTCAGGAAATGTTTTGTATATCTCGTACACCGCCAAGATTTGCGCGTATTTAGAGGAAGACAAAATGATTGTTATTTTGGGTTCAAATGGGAATTTATCGCAAGCATTGCAAAAAAACAAAACATCTTTTCTCGTAATAGAACGAAGCCATTTTTGGAGTTCCGATAGTGTTCAAGCCTCTATTTCTCGATTAGAGAAAAAAATTACAGAAGTTTTATCAAACTCATCCCAAGGAATAGTGATTATCAATACTATTGGCTTAGTAGACCCCAACCAGGATTTAGAAACTCTTTTAAAAGTAAATTCTATTTTCCCATCTCAACTACAGTTATTGTGCAATAGCCTTGAGATCAAACTTGTGACACTAGGGTCAGTCTACGAAGAAAACCCGAAGTTACTAAATTCCAATGGATACCTCTACTCAAAGAACAATTTTGTGAATTGGTTGCAGAACAATAATCCCGAAAGAAAGTTTTCACTGCATCTTCAGTTTCACTCATGGTACGCGGGGGTAAATAATCACAAGCACATGTTCTTACCACAATTGTTAGAATCTATTAAAAATAACTGCAATTTCCAATTAAATAATCCAACTTTGAAAAGAGAATTTCATCATGTTGACGACGACGCGACAATCGTACTGAAACTAGCCAGAAGCTCAGATGTCGGAAAAATTGGAATTAGTTCGGGAGATATTCTGACATTGGAGACAGTCGCATTAGAAGTACTTGAGCATTTTCAAATGGGGCATAAATTATTTGTTGATGAGAAGAGCCGCGTTGATAATTTAGAATGGGTAAAAGAATATAAAGTTCTAGATGCAGAAAAATTTCGTCCGACAATAGAGGGAATAGTTATGGATTTTCGCTACAAATTAGGATTAGCAATTTGAAACAGAACAGTGCATTGTATGTTTACCTGTGTGGTCTACACTCCCCAGAAAAATTTCAAAGCTCAATTTATAAAGATTTGATTCTTGCACTAGAGGCAAAGAGACTCTGCATTACGAGTAAAATTCTTGATGCTCAAATAATTATCATGTGCGACTTTAGTGTAGCTGAATGGAAGAGTGTCAATCGTCATAAAAATAAATTCAAAGTGTTACTAAGACTAGAAGCGCGCTCAATATTGCCCATTCAATACCAAAAACGCGTTGAAAAAGGATTCGATTTAATTTTTGATTTAGGTAGAGTACCAAAAGCGCAAAAAGAAAAAGTGGTTGAATTACCTTACCCCTATTCTTACTCCGAGAATCCAATAGGCGATCGTTTTCATGAGATAGATCTAGCTAAGGAATTCAAGTATCATAGAAGTCGTGTGAGCTCCTTTGAAAGTTGGTCTTCGCGGCCGCACCAAATAGTGATGATATCAAGCAATAAAGAGTCTCATAATTTTTGGAACAACTATCGACTTAGGCGCGCTATCCTGAAGAGAAATAGCAAGGTAATTCTTTTTGGAACATTGTGGAATCAGTCATTTTTAGTAATTCTAAAGAATAGGTTCTGGATAATGCAGCAAGGGGTTTCTCATATGTCTTTCACAAATTTTCCTTATTTCTTTGGAGGACTATTGCGTAAATATCAAAATTATCATGGAGTAGTCAAGAATAAATCTGATATTCTGTTGAACGCCAAGTTCAACGTAGTTATAGAAAATAGCAACGAGGCTTTAACTGAAAAGGTTTTTGACTCTCTAATCTGTGGTGCAATACCTTTGTATTTTGGTCCTAGCCTCAAGAAGTTGAATTTTCCACAAAACCTTGCTATTCAAGCGTATTCAAAGAAGGAACTCATGCAACTTGTAAAAAATCCACCAGAAATTAGTGAAAGTTGGTTTCAGGCATGGGCAGAGTCTAGAGCGGGTTTTATAGATGAGTTAACAAGGGGTCATGGAAAATTCAATCCGAAAAGCGTATTCTTCAAATTAGTGAATGTATTAAGAGAGCAGGCGGAAATTGTTCTTGATGACATGGTACATTAATGGTGCGACAAAAAAGGAGTACACATGGGAAATCAATTGATTTCAATTTGCATCCCTGTACTTAATGAATTTGCAAATCTCACTGAATTAATAGAGCGCTTAAATGCTGTGGCAAGTCAAGAGTCATCCAGATATGAATTTGAATTTATCTTCACAGATAACCAGTCTGACGACGGAACCTGGGAGTTTATTAACCAACTATCAATCAAGCAAAAGAATATAAGAGCAATCAGGTTCACAAAAAATATCGGTCATCAAAAATCAATACTCACAAACTTTTCATTTGCAACAGGTGATGCCTTGATACAGATTGATGCGGATCTACAGGATCCTCCAGAATTGATTATTGAATTTCTAAGAAGATGGGAGAAAGGATTTAAAGTAGTATCAGGTGCCCGATTTGATCGAAGCGAAAACTGGTTTAAAAAGCGCTACAGACAATTTGGATACGCACTCCTCGATCGCTTAAGCGACCATCCGATCACGAGAAATGTCGGGGACTTTAGATTGCTGGATAGGCGTGTAATAAACGAATTGATGAAATTGAAAACAACGGAACCTTTCTTGAGAGGTATGATTTCTAAGTTGGGATTTCCCGAATCACTCGTCCAGTACACTCGACCTGATCGTAAACTCGGCAAGAGCAAATTTAATCTTCGAGAATTGACGAAACTTGGAATAGGTGGAATTTTCGGCAATTCTACTGTTGTGTTAAGGATTTCAATTTGGATTGGTATGGCTTGGCTGGTTATGGCTGCCTTAGGGGCTATCTTTTATATAGTCTTGAAACTTCTTGGTGCACAATTACCGCAAGGCTTAGTCTCCACTTTGGTCATTATCTTCATCGGTTTCGGAATCAATTCTTTTATGTTAGGGGTTCTGGGAATCTACATTACAAGAATTATTTCCTTAATTGGCAATGAACCGATTGCTGTGATTTCGGAGACCTTGAATTTGGACCACAAAAAATACTTGAAGAGATCGAATCTTAAAAATGAATGACACTAAGTGGGACTTAGTTATTATTGGGGGCGGTTTTACAGGATTGTCGCTTGCCCATCAAGCTCTAAAAGATCAGTTGAAATGCTTAATTGTCGAAAAAGAAGAAAGTCTGGGTGGGTTAGCTGGAAGTTTTTCTTTCAAGAATGGCATAGAAGTGGAAAAGTATTATCATCACTGGTTTAAGAGCGATAGAGCCGCACTCGACTTAATTGAACAACTCGATCTGAGTAATAAGATGATTTTTAAAGAAACACACACCAGCTTGCTTTACAAAGGTACTAATTGGCGACTAACCAAACCGACAGATGTGTTGAAGTTTAGCGAACTCAAATTCTTTGATCGTTTGCGACTCGGTGCTCTTTTGGTTCGAGCGAGAATGCTTAAGGAAGCTACAGAAATCGAGAATGAATCAGCTATTAATTGGTTGGTTCGCCTCGGCGGGAAAGAAGTTTATCGGATCGTGTGGCAACCATTACTCGAAGGTAAATTCGGAAAGTACGCCTCAACACTCAGTGCAGTGTGGATCTGGAAAAAATTACAACTACGTGGCGGGTCAAGGAACCTGAAAGGAGAAGAGAAGCTCATTTATTTTGATGGAGGATTTAGAACTCTAATTAGTGAATGGGAAAAGTCTCTTCTAGCAAGTGGCTGCCATATAAGAAAAAACATGGAGATAGTCAGAATCGAAGTTAGTCACGAGAAAGAGGTTTCTTTGCAAGATTCTGAAGGTAATTTGCTCAAAGCAAGAAAAATTGTGTTTACAGCGGACACGCACTCTCTCTCAAAACTTGTTTCCTCATATAACGATGCTGAAATTGCAAAGTGGAAGGCAAGTCTTGAAGACATTGTTTATTTGGGGAATATATGTTTAGTGCTTCAGAATAGATCAAAAATGTCTAATTCTTACTGGACAAACATAAACGACCCTGGATTTCCCTTTGTGGGAGTGATTGAACATACAAATCTCGATCAAGCTAAGAATTATTCAGATTGTCATATAGTCTTTTTATCACAATACTTAAGTCACAACCATGAAAATTGGAGTCTGACAGATAAAGAATACTTCCAAATGGCAACAAGAAAGCTGAGGGAGGCTTTTCCCATCTTTAGCACAGATGATGTTTTGGATTATAAAATCCATCGAACAAAATTTGCACAGCCCTTAATGTCTTTAGGTTACCGTGAAAAGATTCCCTTGAGCGAGACGCCATTCGTGAATTTGTACTTATGTACTATGGCTCAGATTTACCCTGAGGATAGGGGAACAAACTATGCAATAGAGTATGCGAACAACTTCTACCGTAGATTAATAAAAATTGAAAAGTAGACTTTTTGCAAGATCGAAGGAGAGGAGAGATTAAGGTGGGTTCGGTAGTAAAAAAACGACGCAAGCGCATGGCTAAGAAGAAGCATAAAAAGCTTCTAAAGAAGACTCGTATTCAGCGCAGAAATAAGAATTAGTTCTTAGAGTTTCACAAGAACTAACTTTTTAGAAATCGAGGTCACCGCGTAGCGGACCTTATTGATTGTGACTATGGCGCTATCTTTAACATTGTTAAGGATGGCGCCATTGTTTAATTTAGGCGTGGAACTATAG
>Ga0169931_10005936_pt1 | contig 18538 bp, 14 predicted proteins | sample Kivu_15m_20L_FD_129675 | JGI IMG/M metagenome (GOLD analysis project Ga0169931, IMG submission 129675) | Freshwater microbial communities from Lake Kivu, Western Province, Rwanda to study Microbial Dark Matter (Phase II) - Kivu_15m_20L... | ecosystem: Environmental > Aquatic > Freshwater > Lake... | reverse complement strand
GCGCGATTCGCGGTTGGTTTGACAGCCAGCCAAGATGACGAGTAACAACAGCAGCAGCCACACGGCTAAAGCGGGTTTGGTCGGTTGCAGCTGCGATGCATTCATCTGGTTGGAATCCGGGCCGGCAAGACGGGCATTATAGCCGACCTTGCGGGCTTGCCCGCCGCTTCCGACCTTGCGCTGCTGCATGACTGCTGAGATTCACGAATTAGAGATCACCTCCGAGCTTGCCGGCCTGCGGCTCGACGTCGCGTTGGCGCGGCTGCTGCCGCAGTATTCGCGCTCGCGTTTGCAGCAGTGGATCGACGAGGGTCGCGTCACGCTCGCCGGTCGCAGCGTCAAGCGCCGCGAGTTGGCGTCGCCGGGCGCTCTCGTGCGTATCGAGGCCCATTACCTCGCAGATGATCGTGTCGCAGCCGGCGTGGCAGAGGTGCCCTTCGAGATCGTGCATCGCGACGCGGCGTTTTTTGTCATTAACAAGCCGGCGGGTCTCGTGGTGCACCCCGGCGCGGGTAACCGTGTTGGTACTTTGCAGAACGCTTTGCTGGCACTCGACCCCAAGCTCGCACTCGTACCGCGTGCTGGCATCGTGCATCGGCTCGACAAGGAAACCTCTGGGCTGCTCGTTGTCGCGCGTACACCCGCGGCGCAGGCGAGCCTCGTGCGTGCGCTCGCGGCGCGCGAAGTCAGTCGGGAATATCTCGCGCTCTGCCAAGGCGCCCTAACCGGTGGTGGCACGATCGATGAGCCGATCGGTCGGCATCGCACCCAACGAACGCGCATGACCGTGCGCAGTGATGGGCGAGCAGCCGTCACGCATTACCGCATCGAGCGGCGTTTTCCTGCCCACACGCTGCTGCGCGTGCAACTCGAGACGGGGCGCACTCACCAGATTCGTGTGCATCTCGCGCATGCCGGTTATCCGATAGTCGGTGACCCGCTATATGGCGGACGTCGGCGTCTGCCGGCCGGTGCCAGCGCGCCGTTGATCGCTGCCTTAGCGGCATTTCGGCGGCAGGCGCTACATGCCGCAAGGCTAGGGTTCCAACACCCGAGTCGTGATAGCTGGCAAAGCTTTGAGGCACCGCTGCCGGCCGATTTCACGAGCTTGCTCGAAGTCATGGCGGATGAATCATGATGCCGATCATCACACCCGAGTGGCCGAGTCCGACCGTGGCCCGTGCCGCGTTTACGCTGCGCAGCGGCGGTGCGAGCCGACCACCGTGGGAATCGCTCAATCTTGGCGTACACGTGGGCGACGACCCGGCTGCCGTGGCGCAGAACCGGCGCCGTGTCGCTACCGCCCTAGAGTTACCGAGCGAGCCGCATTGGCTGGATCAAGTGCACGGGACGACTGTGTTGGAGTTTGGCGCGCCGCCCCACAGCACAGAGCGTCCAACAGCCGATGCCGCCGTCACCCGCGAGCGCGGTGTGGTGCTCGCCATTCAAGTGGCGGATTGTTTGCCGGTGCTTTTGGTGGACGATGCGGGCACAGTGGTCGGTGCCGCCCATGCCGGTTGGCGAGGACTCGCTGCCGGTGTCATCGAGCGTACGGTGGCGAAGATGGGTCTATCCGGCGAGCGCCTGCAGGCCTGGCTCGGGCCCTGCATCGGCCCAGCCCATTTCGAAGTGGGCGCCGAAGTCGTCGAGAGTTTTTTGGCGGCGGGCGACCCGTCAACGGCGTTCGCCGTCGCGGGTTCAGGCAAGTGGCGGGGCGATTTGCCAGCGATTGCCCGTCACAGGCTGGCGGCGCTCGGCGTGCAGCGTATCGGCGGTGGCAGTTGGTGCACGGCGGCTGATCCGATCCGGTTCTTCTCGCATCGCCGCGACCGCGAGACCGGGCGCATGGCTGCGCTCTTGTGGCTGCCCTGATGATCGCCTGTGTTAGAATATAACACTATGGATACTCTGATCCCCATCGTGGGTTTCACGGCGCTCGGCGGCGTCTTGAGCGCGGCTATTGCGGGGCTGTTCCTGCTGGCTTCGCCCGCCACCCGCGATCGTCTCTTGCCGCACAGCGTGAGTTTTGCCACCGGCGCGCTGCTTGCGACCGCGCTGCTCGCGCTCGTTCCCCATGCCATGGCCGGGGCGGGGCCCTTCAAGGTGCATGGTGTTGGCGTCGCCCTGCTGGCCGGCATTGCGCTGTTTTTCGTGCTGGAAAAGTTTCTGTTGTGGCGGCACTGCCATACCGAAGCGGTCGAGAGCGAGCATGCCCACGCCCATCACCGCCAGCATGCTTCCGGGTGGTTGGTGTTGGTGGGTGACGGGCTGCACAACTTCATCGACGGCGTGCTGATTGCAGCGGCGTTCATGACGGATATTCACCTCGGCATCGTCACTACTTTTGCCATCATGGCGCATGAAATCCCGCAGGAAGTGGGCAACTTTGCCGTGCTGCTGCATTCGGGGTTCTCGCGGGCGCGGGCATTCTTTTGGAACGTGATGTCGAGTTTGACGGCCGTGCTCGGCGGCATTGTCGGTTGGTATGCGCTGCGCGATGCGATGGCTTTGTTGCCCTATGTGCTCGCGGTGGCGGCCGCAAGTTTGCTGTACGTCGCCGTTGCCGATCTGATCCCCGGTTTGCACCGACGTACCGATCTGCGTGGCAGCGCCGCACAGATCGTCTGGATCGGCGTTGGCGTTGCTTTGATCGCTTTTGCCGAGTCGGTGATTCACTGACGGGCAATCGTTGCGCAGGCCTTGAAACGGCGGCGATTGCCCTAATTTCATTGGGCAGTGACATTGCAACCCCCACGAGGGCCTGCCCATGCGTCAAGACAAACTCACCGCTCGGTTTCAGCAAGCGCTGGCCGACGCCCAATCGCTGGCTCTGGGCCGCGATCATCAGATCATCGAACCTGCCCACGTATTGTTCGCTCTGCTTGAACAGCAAGGCGGTACGGTCAAACCGCTATTGGCCAAGGCCGGCGGCAACCTGCCGAAGTTGAGAGGCGAGTTGCAGGCGACGCTCGATCGCCTGCCCAAAGTTCAAGGTGCGGCGGGTGAAGTGCATATCTCGAACGATCTGCAACGCTTGCTCAACGTCACCGACAAACTCGCGCAGCTCAAGGGCGATCAGTACATTTCCAGCGAACTCTTCGTGCTGGCTGCGTTCGAAGATAAAGCCGTACTCGCGCGCTTGCTCAAAGATTGTGGCTTCTCGCAGGCTGCGCTCGACAAGGCGATTGGTGAAATTCGGGGTGGCGAGAAGGTGCAAGACGCCAACGCTGAAGATAATCGCCAGGCGCTCGAGAAATACACCGTCGATCTCACGCAGCGCGCGATTGACGGCAAGCTCGACCCGGTGATCGGGCGCGATGATGAAATTCGTCGCACGATCCAGGTGCTGCAGCGGCGTACCAAAAATAACCCGGTGTTGATCGGTGAGCCGGGCGTGGGCAAGACAGCTATCGTCGAAGGCCTCGCGCTGCGTATCGTCAACGGCGAAGTACCCGAAAGCCTGCGCAACAAGCGCATTTTGGCGCTGGATATGGGCGCGCTGATTGCTGGCGCCAAGTTCCGCGGCGATTTCGAAGAGCGTCTCAAAGGCGTGCTCAACGATCTATCTAAGCAGGAAGGTCAGGTGATTTTATTCATCGACGAACTGCACACCATGGTCGGCGCAGGTAAGGCCGAGGGTGCGATGGATGCCGGCAACATGCTGAAACCTGCGCTCGCGCGCGGTGAGCTGCATTGCGTCGGTGCCACCACTCTCGATGAATATCGTAAGTACATCGAAAAGGATGCAGCACTCGAGCGTCGTTTCCAGAAAGTTTTGGTCGATGAGCCTTCAGTCGAAGACACCATCGCGATCTTGCGCGGTCTGCAAGAGCGTTACGAGAACCATCACAAGGTCGAGATCACGGATCCCGCGATCGTCGCGGCAGCGACGCTCTCGCACCGCTACATTACCGATCGACAACTGCCTGACAAGGCCATCGATCTGATCGACGAGGCAGCCGCACGCATCCGCATGGAGATGGACTCCAAGCCCGAAGCGCTCGACAAGCTCGAGCGGCGCATCATTCAGCTGAAGATCGAACAGGTTGCGTTGCAGAAAGAAAAAGACGAAGCGACGCGCAAGCGACTCGCGGCGCTCGAAGAGACGCTTGCGCAGCTCGAGAAGGAATACGCCGATCTCGAAGACATTTGGAAGAGCGAGAAGGCTTCGTTGCAGGGTGCTTCGGGCATCAAAGAAAATCTCGAGAAGCTCAAGCTTGAGCTCGAGGCTGCGCGACGCAAGAGCGATTTGGCGCGTATGGCCGAGTTGCAGTACGGCAAGATCCCCGAGCTCGAAAAGCGTTTGCAAGAAGCCCAGGCGAGCGAAGGTCAGCAAGGCCAGTTGCTGCGAAATCAGGTGACCGACGAAGAGATCGCCGAGGTGGTCTCCAAGTGGACGGGCATTCCCGTCTCAAAAATGCTCGAAGGCGAGAAAGAAAAATTGCTGCGCATGGAAGAGGCTCTGGCGCGTCGCGTGGTCGGCCAAGACGAAGCCGTGCGCATCGTTGCCAACGCCATTCGGCGTTCGCGCGCCGGTCTCTCTGATCCGCGTCGGCCGAACGGTTCGTTCTTGTTTTTGGGGCCGACGGGTGTCGGCAAGACTGAGCTTTGCAAGGCGCTCGCCGAATTCTTGTTTGACACCGAAGAGTCGATGGTGCGCATCGACATGTCCGAGTTCATGGAAAAGCATTCGGTTGCCCGTCTGATCGGTGCGCCGCCGGGCTATGTGGGCTATGAAGAGGGCGGCTATCTCACCGAGGCCGTGCGCCGTCGCCCTTACGCGGTCGTGCTGCTCGATGAGGTTGAAAAGGCGCACCCCGATGTGTTCAACGTGCTCTTGCAGGTGCTCGATGATGGTCGACTCACCGATGGGCAAGGGCGCACGGTCGATTTTCGTAATGCGGTGATCATCATGACTTCGAACTTGGGTTCGCAGGTCATTCAGGAGCACGCCGGCGAGCAGAACTACACGCGCATGAAGTCGGCCGTGATGGAAATCGTGCAGCAGAACTTTCGCCCTGAGTTCATCAATCGCATCGACGATCTCGTGGTGTTCCATCCGCTCGGCACGGCGCAGATCCGCTCTATCGTCGATATCCAGCTCGGGCAGTTGCGACGTCGGCTTATTGATCGCGGGCTCGATCTTGCACTCGATGAGGCAGCGCTCGATCTGCTCGGCGAAGCGGGCTTTGATCCGGTGTATGGCGCACGACCGCTCAAGCGCGCCATCCAGCAGCAGATCGAGAACCCGCTCGCGCAGCAATTGCTGCAGGGCCGCTACGCGCCGGGTGATCGCATCCGCGTCGGTGTCGACGAGGAGGGGCGATTGAGTTTCGGCAAGACGGTATAATTCGTGGCATGCCTTTTTACGAATATCAATGTCGCGCCTGCGGCGAGCAAACCGAGGTCATGCAAAAGATCTCGGACAAGCCGCTGCGCAAGTGCCCAGCCTGTGGCAAGAACACGCTCGTTAAGCTGATCTCGGCGCCGGTGTTCCGGCTCAAGGGCAGCGGTTGGTACGAGACCGACTTCAAGTCCGAAAACGACAAGAAGCGCAATCTCGCTGCCGACGATTCGGCCGGCTCTGACAAGGGTGTCGATAAGGGCGCTGACAAGGCGACCGACAGCGCAACGGCCTCTGAGAAGGCTGCCGCGACGTCGCCTGCAACCGATAAGCCTGCGGCGGAGAAACCCGCCGTCAAACCGACAGCAGCCAGCGCCAAGGCCAAGCCTGTGACCAAGGCCAAGCCCGTCGCCAAAGCCAAGCCCAAGTCCGCAGCGAAGTCCAAGTCGAAGCGTCGATGAGCTCCCGATCAGCGCTCTCGCCCGAGAGACTGATCGACCGCGAGCGCGCGGCATTTGCCGCAAGCCGTCCCCGCTCGCAAGCGTTGGCGCAGCGTTCCGCTCGCCATTTTCTGCAAGGCGTGCCGATGCATTGGATGGCCGATTGGGGCACGCCCTTTCCGCTGTTCGTGGCTCGGGCCGCAGGCAGCACGCTTACCGATGTCGATGATCAGCAGTACGCCGACTTTTGTCTCGGCGATACGGGCGCCATGTTTGGGCATTCGCCCGCAGCGATCAGCCGCGCACTGGCGGGGCAAGCCGATCGGGGCCTCACATGCATGTTGCCGACGCCCGAGGTCGCCGCGATCGGTGAGCGACTGGCCGCGCGTTTTTCGCTGCCCGCCTGGCAAGTGACCCAGACGGCTACCGATGCCAATCGGGCCGTGCTGCGTTGGGCGAGAGCAATCACCGGGCGGCCGCGCATCCTCGTTTTCCAAGGCTGCTATCACGGCACGGTCGACGAAACGATGGTGCGACTACGCGCCGGAAGAACGGTGGCGCGCGAGGGTGCAATCGGCCCGGCGTTCGCCAGTGAACACGCCGCGCTCGCCGTCGAGTTCAACGATGAGGTAGCGCTTGCGGCCGCGCTGGCGCGCGGTGATATCGCAGCCGTGATCGCCGAGCCCGTCATGACCAACATCGGCATGGTGTTGCCGCAGCCTGGCTTTCTCGATCGCTTGCGTGAGCTCACTCGACGGCACGACGTGCTCTTGGTGCTCGATGAAACCCACACCCTATCCTCGGGGCCTGCGGGCTATGCAGGTGGGCTCGATTGGAAGCCTGATTTTTGGGTCTGCGGCAAAGCGATCGCGGGTGGAGTGCCCTGCGCGGTTTACGGTTTTACCGCCGAGGTCGCCGAGCGTATCGAAGCGCTGCTCGCAGGGCGTGCTCCCGGTCACTCAGGTATGGGTACGACGCTTGCAGCCAATGCGCTGGCGATGGCTGCTCTCGATGCAGCACTCAATGAATTGCACACCGAGTCGACCCATCTGGCGATGCAGACTCGAGCCGTCGAGCTCGAACGGGGCTTGCGTCAAATCTTTGCTGCGCGCGATCTTGCGTGGCATGTCAGTCGCGTCGGCGCGCGCCTCGAGTTCGGCTTCGGGCAAGCGCCCATCAATGGCAGCGAAGCCGAAGCAGCCATGCGTCCGGCGCTCGAGCACGCGCTGCACTTGTGGTTGCTCAATCGCGGCTTGCTGGTCACGCCATTTCACAACATGATGCTGACGGCACCGATGCTGCCCGCCAGCGCCGTCGATCAGTTGCTCGCGGCAACGGCTGAGTTTCTCGATGTGGTCGATCTCGAGTGTTAATGGATATTCCCTGCTGATGGCTAACGCGGAACAGACCTTCCTCGCTGCCAACCCCGACATCGAGGCGGTGCAGCTTTTCATTACCGACCCCTCGGGCGTCGCGCGCGGCAAGACGGCGAGCGTCGCTGAGCTCGCGCGGCTTTTTTCGCACGGCCGACCGGTGGCAGGTTCGATCTTGGGCCTCGACATCACGGGTACCGATGTCGATGCCACAGGGCTCGTGTGGGACACCGGTGATGCCGATCTCGTGTGCAAACCCGTGCCGGGAACGCTCGCGCGCGTGCCGTGGCTCGCAAGGCCCACGGCGCAAGCGATGCTCTCGATGTACAGCTTGCAGGGCGAACCGGCCGCCGCCGATCCGCGTCATGTGCTCACGCGTAGCATCGCGCGCTTGCAAGCGGCGGGCTTCAAACCCGTGGTTGCGGTCGAACTCGAGTTCTACGTGCTCGACGAACAAAGCCTCGAGCCGGCCGGCAGGCTTCAGCGGGGCGCCGGGCAAATCGATGCCTATAGTCTCGCGCGGCTCGAAGAGCTCGCGCCGTTATTCGATGAGGTCTACGCCGCGGCGCGTGCCCAAGGCATTCCGGTGGAAACCGTCATGTCCGAATATGCGCCTGGTCAGTTCGAGCTCACTTTGGCGCATCGCGACGATGCGCTACGGGCCGTCGATGAAGCGATCATGCTCAAGCGACTGCTACGGGGTGTTGCGAGCAAGCACGGCAAGCTCGTGACCTTCATGGCCAAGCCCTATGCAGAACTCGCCGGCAGCGGCATGCACATTCATGTCAGTCTCAACGACGAGGCCGGCAACAATCTATTCGCCGCCGAAGAGCCGAGCGGCAGTCCCTTGTTGCGCCACGCCATCGGCGGCCTCAAAAGCACCATGGCCGAGAGCCTCTTGGTGTTCGCGCCTAACGGCAATTCCTATCGACGATTCCGCGCGCAAAGTTATGCGCCGGTCGCGGCCTCTTGGGGCGTGAACAATCGCTCGGTGAGCTTGCGTATTCCGACTGGACCTGCCGACTCGAGGCATCTCGAGCACCGCATTGCCGGGGCTGATGCCAACCCTTATCTCGTTGCGGCGGCCGTGTTGGCGGGGATACAAGCGGGTATCGAGAGGGCAGCCGATCCCGGGCCGCCCGTCACGGGTAATGGTTATGCCGCCGCAGCCGGCAGCCCTCGAGAGTTGCCCCTGACTTGGCACGAAGCGATCGAGCGGGCCGCGGCTTCCGACTTTCTGCAGGCGGCTTTCGGCGCCGAGTTCCTCAAGATTTTTTTGGCGATCAAGCGACAGGAATGCGAGCGATTCTCCGCCCTGGTGACCGAACTCGATCGCGCCTGGTATCTGCGCAGCGTCTAGGCTGGCCCGCGGGGGCCGCGCCCCAGCACTCGCGGGGTTCGCGCCTCAGCGCCCGCGCGCTGCGCGCTTGTGTTGCGCGCCCCGCAGTGTCTCCGTAACATCCCCGCCCCTTATGCGCACTCATTATTGCGGACAGGTCAACGAAACCCTCATCGGCAGCACGGTCACGGTGGCAGGCTGGGTCCACCGGCGTCGCGACCACGGCGGCGTCATCTTCGTCGATCTGCGTGATCGTGAGGGCCTGGTGCAGATCGTCTGCGACCCCGATGCGCCCGAGTTGTTCGCTGAGGCTGAAAAGCTGCGTAACGAGTTCGTCGTCAGCATCACAGGGGTCGTGCGCGCGCGCCCCGAAGGCACCAGCAACGCCAATCTGGCGTCCGGCAAAATCGAAATGCTGGCGCGTCACATCGAGTTGTTGAATCGCTCTGAGCCGTTGCCGTTCCAGCTCGATGAGCACGTCTCGGAAGAGGTGCGCCTCAAATATCGCTATCTCGATCTGCGTCGCGATGTCATGAGTCAGCGCCTGCGTCAGCGTCACGAGATTACGAAGGCCATGCGCCACTATCTTGATGACGCCGGCTTCGTCGACATCGAAACACCAATGCTCACCAAGGCGACGCCCGAGGGCGCGCGTGACTATCTCGTGCCGTCGCGCACGCATGCCGGCAAGTTTTTCGCGTTGCCGCAGTCGCCACAGATCTTCAAGCAGCTGCTGATGGTCTCGGGCTTCGATCGTTACTATCAGATCGTGCGCTGCTTCCGCGACGAAGACCTGCGCGCCGATCGGCAGCCCGACTTCACCCAGCTCGACATCGAGACCTCGTTCCTGACCCAGGATCAGATCATGGATCTGATGGAAGGCCTCATCCGCCATATCTTCACCAAAGTTGCCAAGGTCGAGCTGCCGAACCCATTTCCGCGCATGACTTATGCCGAGGCGATGCGTCGTTACGCGAGCGACAAGCCGGACTTGCGTATTCCGCTCGAGCTCGTCGATGTGGCTGATCTCGTCGCCGACTGCGACTTCAAAGTATTTGCCGCACCAGCCAAAGATGCGAACGGTCGCGTGGCTGCGCTCTGCGTGCCGGGTGGCAGCAAGCTCACCCGCAAGGAAATCGACGATTACACGGCTTATGTCGCCCGTTACGGCGCCAAGGGCTTGGCCTACATCAAGGTCAATGAGCGCGCCAAAGGTCGCGACGGTCTGCAGTCGCCCATCATCAAGTTCCTCTCGGACGCGGCGGTGGCCGGCATCCTCGAGCGCACGGCTGCTAAAGACGACGACCTGATTTTCTTTGGTGCCGACTCGGCCAAGGTCGTCAACGACGCCATGGGCGCGCTACGCCTTAAAGTTGGCCATGACTTGAAGCTCGTGCAAGGCGAGTGGGCGCCTCTCTGGGTCGTCGACTTCCCGATGTTCGAGTTTGATGCCGACGAGAACCGTTGGAGCGCGATGCACCATCCGTTCACCTCGCCGAAAAACCTCGACCCCGAGGCGCTCAAAGCGAATCCGGGTGCGGCGCTCGCCAAAGCCTACGACATGGTGCTCAACGGCTCTGAGATCGGCGGCGGTTCAGTGCGTATCTATCGTCAGGACCTGCAGTCGACCGTGTTCGATCTGCTCGGCATCGAAACCGAAGAAGCGCGCCGCAAGTTCGGCTTCCTGCTCGATGCACTCAAGTTCGGTGCGCCGCCTCACGGTGGCATCGCCTTCGGACTCGATCGACTCGCCATGTTGATGTCGGGTGCCGACAGCATTCGTGATGTCATCGCGTTCCCGAAGACGCAGACGGCGGCCTGTCCGCTCACCGACGCGCCGACCGAGGTCAGCGAGAAGCAATTGCGTGAACTGCACATCCGCGTGCGGCAGCCGGCGGTACCGCCGGCCGGTTGAGCATTCAGTCTTCGAGCAGCTTGCGCAGCTCGTAGAGTTGCTCGAGCGCCGCCCGTGGGCTCAAAGAATCAGGGTTGATGGCCCGCAGGGCCGTAATGAGCTTGGCGTCGCGTTCGCGCTCGGCCTGTTCTTGTTCGTCGTGAATTTGCCGCGCTGTTTCACTGCCGGCGGGGGCGAGTGCAAGGCTCGCTTGCGGGCCCGAATCGCCTGAACGCAGCGCTTCACTCTCGAGCGTCGCCAGATAACGCCGCGCATCGTTCAGCACTTCGCGTGGAATACCGGCGAGCTTGGCAACGGCGAGTCCATAGCTGCGGCTTGCAGGTCCCGCTTTCACGCTATGCAGGAACACGATGCCGTCCCGATGTTCAGTGGCATCGAGATGCACGTTGGCTACACCCGGCAATTCGGCGGCGAGCGCGGTGAGTTCGAAATAGTGCGTGGCAAAGAGCGTCAAGGCACCGACCTTGCTCGCGAGATGACGCGCTGTCGCCCACGCCAAAGATAGGCCATCGAAAGTGCTGGTCCCGCGGCCGATTTCATCCATCAGCACGAGACTGCGCGGTGTTGCGTTGTGCAGGATATTGGCCGCTTCGGTCATCTCAACCATGAACGTCGAGCGACCGCCCGCAAGATCATCCCCCGCGCCGATACGAGTGAAAATTCGATCGATGGGGCCGATGATTGCCGCGTCCGCCGGCACGAAACTGCCAACGTGTGCGAGCAAGGTGATGAGCGCCACCTGACGCATGTACGTGCTCTTGCCGCCCATGTTGGGCCCGGTGATCACCAGCATGCGGGTACGAGAGTCGAGCGCGATATCGTTGGGCACGAAGGGCTCGCTGCTGTGGCGCTCGACGATCGGGTGGCGACCGGCAGTGATTTTGAGCACCGCTTGGCTCGTGAACTGCGGCGCCACCCAAGAGAGCGCCGATGCGCGCTCGGCCAAAGTGGTGTCGACATCAAGCTCAGCAATCGCAGCGGCCGTCTGCTGCAGGCTGGCGAGCCCTGCGCAGAGTTGCTGCAGCAGCTGTTCGTAGATGTCCTTTTCACGGGCGAGTGAGCGCTCGCGGGCACCGAGTACCTTGTCTTCGAAACTTTTGAGCTCGGCGGTGATGTAGCGCTCGGCATTCTTCACCGTCTGCCTGCGAATGTAGTCGGCAGGCACGGCTGCAGCCTGACTGCGCGCGATCTCAATGAAAAAACCCTGTACGCGGTTATAGCCGAGCTTGAGATGGGCAAGCCCGCTGCGTTCACGCTCGCGCGCCTCGAGCTCGAGCAGAAAGGCATCGGTGTCGGTCGCGATCCGGCGCAGCTCGTCGAGCTCGGCGTCATATCCCGCTGCGATCACGCCACCCTCACGCAGCAGCGCTGCCGGCTCGGCGGCAATGGCGTGCTGCAGCAACTCGCGCTCGTGCTCATGCGTTGCAATATCGCTTACGGCGCGTTGCAGCACGGTGCTTTGATAATCGGTGAGTGCCGCGCGCAGTGGCGGCAGCGCTTCTAGTGCGAGCCGCAGGCCGGCGAGATCGCGTGGCCGCGCCGAGCCGAGCGCCACGCGCGCCAAAATACGCTCCATGTCGCCGATGGGGCGAATCGCCGCTCGCAGAGCTTCGAGTCGAGCGCTCTGTATGAGCTCACCGAGCGCAGCATGAGTGGCCGCGAGAGACTCCTGATCGGTGATCGGGCGATTGAGACGACGTCGCAGCGCCCGGGCACCCATCGTCGTTACGGTGGTGTCGAGTAGTGCCACTAAAGTGGCATCGTCACGAGCATTTGCGCTGCTGTCGATCTCGAGGTGACGGCGCGTGGCGGCATCGAGTTGCAGGCTCGCGTGTCGATCTTCGACGCGCAGCGCGCGCAAGTGCGGCAGGGCGGTGCGCTGCGTGTCGCGCAGATATTGCAGCAGCGCGCCCGCTGCCCCGACAGCGAGCGTGAACGCCGCGTCACCCTCATCGTCGACGCCATAGCCTTTCAGATCGAGCGTGCCCAATTGCTCCGTGAGCAAGCGTCGCGCCGTCTCGGTTTCGAAATGCCAGCTTGGGCGTGCACGCAAAGGCAGCGCACCGAGTCGTTCGCGCAGCGCGCTACCCGACTCACCCAACCACTCTTCGCTCAGCAAGAGTTCTGCCGGGCGCAGCCGCTCGAGCTCGGCCGCAAGCGCCGCCTGGCCTTGACCTTCGAGCACACTGTAGCGCCCTGCGCCAAGATCGACCCAAGCGAGGCCAAAGCGCTCGCCGACGAGCGTCAGCGCGGCAAGCAGGCTTTCGCGCCGCTCATCGAGCAGGGCGGCATCGGTCACGGTGCCCGGGGTGATGATGCGCACCACGGCACGTTCCACAGGGCCCTTGGATTTCGCCGGGTCGCCGATCTGCTCGCAGATCGCGACCGACTCGCCTTGACGCACGAGTCGCGCCAGGTAGTTCTCGGCGCTGTGATAAGGCACGCCCGCCATCGGGATCGGCGCGCCCGCCGATTGCCCCCGCGCGGTCAGCGTGATGCCGAGCAGCGCCGCGGCCCGCCGCGCATCGTCGTAGAACAACTCGTAAAAGTCGCCCATGCGATAAAACAGCAGGACGTCCGGGTGCTGCGCCTTGAGCCGCAAATACTGCTGCATTACTGGGGTGTGTTCGGCTGACATCTGAGCATTATCGTCTATGCGATACTCCTCAGCGTATGGAGCGCGAGCTGCAACGACTCATCGACCGACTGCGCGTCACGGGCTTCACGGTCGCGACCGCCGAGTCCTGCACCGGCGGTTGGCTCGCCAAGGTGTTGACCGACCAGCCTGGGGCTTCGCACTGGTTTTTGGGTGGCTGGGTGGTCTACAGCAACGCGGCCAAAGAGCGCGAGCTCGGTGTGCCGCAGACGGTGCTGCGACGCCACGGTGCCGTGAGCCATGAGACCGTCCTCGCTCTGGCACGCGAAGCCCGTCGCCGCAGCGGCGCCACCTTGGCGGTTGCCATCAGTGGCATCGCAGGGCCAGGGGGGGCCGTAGCCGGCAAGCCCGTGGGCACGGTGTGCTTCGGGTTTGCACGCCGCAGCGGGCGTGGCGCCCGAGTGACGAGCGTTACGCGGCGCTTCCCCGGTGATCGCGATGCGGTGCGCGCGGCGGCGGTGCGGTTTGCGCTCAAGAGCTTATACAGTATGGCCCGTGACTGAGCCCTGTATAGCCAGTGAACGCGCGCTGAAATAACAGCTTTCACCGGCTTTTCAGCCCTTTTTCGCGCGATCTCCTGTGGGATAATTTGCCCCATCTCGCAGCCCTTTTTCACGCTTCAAACCATTGGGGATCTCATGGACGACAATCGCAAAAAAGCTCTCTCCGCCGCGCTCGGTCAAATCGAAAAACAATTCGGCAAAGGTTCGGTCATGCGCTTGGGCGATGCCGCCGCCTCCTACGACGTCGAGGCCGTCTCGACCGGTTCGCTAGGCCTCGACATTGCGCTCGGCATCGGCGGCTTGCCGCGCGGTCGCGTCGTCGAAATTTATGGCCCTGAGTCTTCAGGCAAAACCACACTCACCCTCGAGGTCATCGCCGAAATCCAGCGCAACGGCGGCACGGCGGCTTTCGTCGACGCCGAACACGCCCTCGATCCGGTCTACGCCGAAAAGCTCGGCGTCAACGTCAACGACCTCTTGGTCTCGCAGCCCGACACCGGCGAGCAAGCGCTCGAAATCACCGACATGCTGGTGCGCTCGGGTGCGGTCGATGTCGTTGTCGTCGACTCGGTTGCCGCACTCACGCCCAAGGCCGAAATTGAAGGCGAGATGGGCGAGCTGCAGGTGGGTCTGCACGCCCGCCTGATGTCACAGGCGCTGCGCAAGCTCACCGGTAACATCAAGCGCTCGAACACCATCGTCATCTTCATCAACCAGATCCGCCTCAAGATCGGTGTCATGTTCGGCAACCCCGAAACCACGACCGGCGGTAATGCCCTTAAGTTCTACTCCTCGGTGCGCCTCGACATCCGTCGCATCGGCGCCATCAAGAACGGCGAGGAAGTCGTCGGCAACCAAACACGCGTCAAGGTGGTCAAGAACAAGGTCGCACCGCCGTTTCGCGAGGCCGAGTTCGAAATCATGTACGGCGAGGGCATCTCGCGCGAAGGCGAAATCATCGAGCTCGGTGTGGCACAAAACCTCATCGACAAAGCTGGCGCCTGGTACAGCTACAAAGGCGAGCGCATCGGTCAAGGCAAGGAAAACGTCCGCGAGTTCCTCAAGAAACACCCCGAGATGGCGCGTGAAATCGAAGATCAAGTCCGCGCCAAGTTGCTGGTCAAGCCCAGCAAGCCTGCTGCCGAGGCACCCGAGAAAGACTGACCTTTCTCAGCGCCTCGCCCCCACGTGATCTCACGCGCTGGCTTTCGTAACGCCGCGCCGGAACACCCGGAGAGTCCGGAGTCCGCGCGGCGTTATGCTTTGGGGCTGCTGGTGCGGCGCGACTTCGGCTCCGCCGAGCTTTTCAACAAACTCACCATCAAGGGCTACACGGCCCCTGCCGCGAGCGCTGCCGTCGCCGCCTTGCAGGAAGAGCGCCTGCTCGATGACGCGCGCAGCCTCGAGGCCTTTGTGCGCACCCATGCGGCGCGCGGGCAGGGCCCCATGCGCATCCGCCAAGAACTCACCGCGCGCGGCTTTCCGGGGGGCGACATCGAGGCCGCACTCGCCAACGGGGCTGACTTCGTCGCCCTGTGCCGAGAAGTCCGGCAGCGCAAGTTCGGTGCCAAACCGCCTGGCAGCTGGGCCGAAAAGGGCAAACAAGCGAGATTTTTGCAGTATCGGGGCTTTTCATCGGATCATATCCGGCTGGCACTGGGCCAGGACCCTGAAGACCCCTGAAGAAATCCGCTCCATGACTTCGACTTCCCCCTTGGGCAGACCGCCCCATATGAGTGCTGCCGACGTGCGGCGCGCCTTCCTCGACTTCTTCCAAGCGCGGCAACACGCGATCGTGGCTTCGAGCTCTCTCGTGCCCGGCAACGACCCGACGCTGCTGTTCACCAACGCTGGCATGGTGCAGTTCAAAGACGTCTTCCTCGGCAAAGATCTGCGCGATTATCAGCGCGCGACTTCCTCGCAGCGCTGCGTGCGCGCCGGCGGCAAGCACAACGATCTTGAGAACGTGGGTTACACCGCTCGTCACCACACTTTCTTCGAGATGCTCGGCAACTTTTCTTTTGGCGACTATTTCAAGCGCGACGCCATCCGGTACGCCTGGGATTTCGTCACCGGCACACTCAAGCTCGACCCCAATCGCTTGTGGGTCACGGTCTACAAAGACGATCACGAAGCAGCCGATATCTGGCTCAAAGAAATCGGCATTTCGCCCGAGCGCTTTTCGCGCATGGGTGAAAAGTCCAACTTCTGGGCCATGGGCGATACCGGTCCGTGTGGCCCCTGCACCGAGATCTTCTACGATCACGGTGCGCACATTGCAGGTGGCCCGCCAGGCTCACCCGATGAAGATGGCGATCGCTACGTCGAGATCTGGAATCTCGTGTTTATGCAGTACGATCGTGCCCCCGATGGCACGCTGACGCCGCTACCGAAACCGTCGGTCGATACAGGCGCTGGCCTCGAGCGACTCTCTGCGGTGATGCAGGGTGTCACCAACAACTACGACATCGATCTCTTTCGCAACATCATGCAGGCCGCGGCAGCGCTTGCCGGTACCTCCGATCTCACCAATCCGTCGTTGCGAGTCATCGCCGATCACATCCGCGCCTGTACCTTCCTCATCGTCGATGGCGTGCTGCCGTCGAACGAGGGTCGCGGCTATGTGTTGCGACGCATCATTCGTCGTGCCATCCGTCATGGTCACAAGCTCGGCATCAATGGCGCGTTCTTTCATAAGCTCGTCGCCGTACTCGAAGCCGAGATGGGCGAGGCTTACCCTGAGTTGCGCGCGGGTGCTGCGCAGGCGGCGCGGGTGCTGCTGCAGGAAGAAGAGCGTTTCGCGCTCACCTTGAGCACCGGTATGAGTCTGCTTACCGAAGCTCTCGATGCTGCCGAGCGTCGCTCCAGCGCCGGGCAGTCAAAGATGCTCGATGGCGAGACCGTGTTTCGCCTGTATGACACCTATGGTTTCCCGGCAGATCTCACCGCCGACGTTGCGCGCGAGCGCGGGTTTGCGATCGACGATGCCGGTTTCGAAGCCGCCATGGGCGCGCAACGCGAGCGTGCTCGCGCAGCCAGTCGCTTCGGCGTCGATCTGCGCGCCGACACCCAGCTTGATTTGCAAACAGACTTCTGTGGCTATGCGGCGCTCGAGGGCGAGTCGAAAATCCTGGCGCTGTTGCGTGGTGGCGAGCGTGTCGAAGAATTGCGCGCGGGCGAGGTGGGCGAGGTCATCCTCGAGAGCACGCCGTTCTATGCCGAATCGGGTGGTCAGGTCGGCGATGCCGGCGAGCTGCGTTCGGCGTCGGGCGCGGTGCTGCACTTTCTAGTTGAGGACACTCAAAAGCGCGGCACGGGCGCTGCGCACGCGCACATCGGTAAAGTGGCGGCCGATTCAGCGCCGCTGCGCGAAGGCATGACCCTGCGTGCGTCGGTCGATGCCCGCTTGCGCCGTGCGACCGCGCTCAATCACTCGGCGACGCATCTCTTGCACGCCGCACTGCGCGAGGTGCTCGGCAGCCACGTGCAACAGAAAGGTTCGCTGGTTGCTCCTGATCGTTTGCGTTTCGATTTTGCGCACTTTCAGGCGATCACCGCCGATGAGTTGCAGCGCATCGAGCGCCGCGTTAACGAGCAAATTCGTCTCAATGCGGTCGCCGAGACGCGTGAGATGGCCTACGACGAGGCCGTGGCAGAGGGGGCAGTGGCGCTGTTTGGCGAAAAGTACACCTCGCAGGTGCGGGTGCTGCGGATCGGTGATTTTTCGATGGAGCTCTGCGGCGGTACGCACGTCGGGCGAGCCGGTGACATCGGGCTCTTCAAAATCGTTGCCGAGAGCGGCGTGGCCGCGGGTGTGCGGCGTATCGAGGGCGTGACCGGCGAGGGCGCGCTTGCGCTCGTTGAGGCACAGGAATCCACGGTGCGCGAAATGGCCGCTCTGCTGCGCGGCACGCGCGACGACATTTCGAACAAGGTACGCGATGCGCTCGAGCGCATCCGCCAACTCGAAAAGGAAAACCGCCAACTGCGCGACAAGCTGGCCTCGGGGCAGGGCACCGATCTTGCGGCTGCCGCGGTCGATGTGGCCGGGGTCAAGGTGCTCGCCACCGTTGTCGAGGGCGCCGATGCCAACGCGTTGCGCACCGCCGTCGATCAGCTCAAAGATCGGCTGCAGGCTGCGGTCATTGTGCTCGCTTCGGTCGAGCCCAGCGGCAAAGTGGTGCTGGTGGCGGGTGTCACAGCCGGCGAAGTGGGGCGTATCAAGGCCGGTGAGGTGGTTGGTAATGTGGCCGCCCAAATCGGCGGGCGCGGCGGCGGTCGGGCCGATTTTGCCCAAGCGGGCGGTACCGATGCCAGCAAGCTGCCCGAAGCCCTGGCGAGCGTGGTTGGCTTGGTGCGGCAGAAACTCGGGGGCTGACACCCTGCAGGGTGCAAGCCCATACGCCATCTCCTGACACTTTGGGGGTCAACCGGAGAGGACTTTTTTGACGCCCTCCAAAGTTTTATCTATTGTTGGGTTCAAAGCGTCTGCTCTCACGGAAGAGTGGCGCGCCGACGGGGCTTTCACAGGGGGTGGGGTGCTCGAGTTCGGCGGTCTGCCATAGAGCGCTTGTCAGGGGTGCAACTATGCTCATACTCACACGTCGTGTCGGTGAAACCGTCATGATCGGCGAAGAAGTATCGGTCACGGTGCTCGGGGTCAAAGGCAACCAGGTCAGGGTCGGCATCAACGCGCCGAAAAACGTGGCCGTTCATCGCGAAGAGATTTTCGAGCGCATCAAGTCCGATGATGGCCGCGAAGAGGTCGTTCGCGGCAGCGAAGCGCAAGGTCTGCGCGCTTAAGGGCGCGCCACAGCCTTGCTTTGACCCCGGGGTGCCCGGGGTCGTATCATCGCGGCCCCGCGAGCGGAGAGATGGCCGAGTGGTCGAAGGCGCGCCCCTGCTAAGGGCGTAAGGGCCAAAAGCCCTTCGAGGGTTCGAATCCCTCTCTCTCCGCCAGACCCCGTG
>Ga0169931_10005935_pt1 | contig 18539 bp, 16 predicted proteins | sample Kivu_15m_20L_FD_129675 | JGI IMG/M metagenome (GOLD analysis project Ga0169931, IMG submission 129675) | Freshwater microbial communities from Lake Kivu, Western Province, Rwanda to study Microbial Dark Matter (Phase II) - Kivu_15m_20L... | ecosystem: Environmental > Aquatic > Freshwater > Lake... | reverse complement strand
GAAATACAGTGGCTGGCCGAGCATGGCGGCCTCAGCCTCAATGCCACCCACGCCCCAGCCCACCACACCAATGCCGTTAATCATGGTGGTATGGCTATCGGTACCAACGAGCGTATCGGGGTAACTGATGTTGTTCTTGGTATGAATGCCGCGTGCCAAATACTCCAGGTTCACCTGGTGCACGATGCCAATGCCTGGGGGCACGACCTTAAAGGTATCAAAGGCCTGCATGCCCCACTTCATGAACTGGTAGCGCTCTTCGTTGCGCTGAAACTCGAGCTTCATGTTCAGATCAAGGGCTTCTTTAGAGCCATAGTGGTCAATCATCACGGAGTGGTCAACGACCAGATCAACGGGCACCAGGGGCTCAATCAGCTTGGGGTTCTTGCCCATGCTGTGGGCGACGTTGCGCATGGCGGCGAGGTCGGCAAGCAGCGGCACGCCCGTGAAGTCTTGCAGCACCACACGCGCCAACACAAACGGAATCTCATCGACGCGATCGGCGGTGGGCTTCCAGTTGGCCAACTGGCGGACATGGTCCTCGGTGACTTTCTTGCCATCGCAGTTGCGCAGAACCGATTCGAGCACGATACGAATCGATACCGGAAGTCGGGAAATCGGGCCGACGCCGGCTTTCTCAAGCGCGGGCAGGCTGTAGAGCTTGTGGCTTGCGCCGGAACTGGTCTTGTAATCCTGGAAAGTGTTGTGCAGATTGTGTGACATGGTCAAAACGCTCCCTAAGGTGTGTAAATTCTGTAACTAAAAGAATGCTGCTTCCGCTTCGGAAGGCATGGCCCGGTGCATCGCGCGAGCCTTTTTTAAGAGTGTCCAAAAATACCGATAACTAGCCCGATCGTGTAGCTTTCCTCCAAAGGCAATGGGCCCCCAGTCGTTGGCGTGGGCGGCAAGCAACAGGGCTGCCGCGGCGGCGATCTCCGCGTCGTCCGGCGCGAAGGCCTCGACAATCGGTCCAATCTGCGCGGGGTGAATACTCCACATGCGCAAAAATCCCATCTGCCGCGCCTGACGTGCATCTGAAAGCGTCTGGGCAACATTGGCGAAGTCTACCGTGGGATTGTGGGTGGGCGTGATTCCGGCGGCATGACAAGCCGCGAGAATCTCCACCTTGGCCCGACGCAGCAGGGGGTGGTCAAACTGACCAGGGCTACGCATAGCCTCGGCCGACAGGGCGCCGTGGTGCACGCTCGTGAAGTCCATCTGCCCAAAAGACAAGTACCTTACCTCTGGCAAGGCGGCGAGCTCAAAGGCCTGCTTGACTGCGCCGTGGGTCTCTACAAGCAGCTGTACGGCCGGAAGCCGCTTACCGGCAGAGGCAAATGTCTGCGCCGCATGGGCAATCGCCGAGCAGGCCTCCGAGACCCCCGACACCTTGGGGATCGTGAGATAGGCCAAACTAGGCTGCAACTCGTGGGCAAGCACGTGCAGGTCATCGGCAAAAGCGGGGTGATCCAAGGGGTGAATGCGACAGCCAATGTGCTGTGCGGAGTCTGCCTGGTTTGCCACCGCGACCAGCGCCCGCACCGACTCCGCCTCAGCACCGGCGGGAGCGCCGTCTTCGAGGTCTATCGTGACATCGAAATCATGCCCCCGGGCGGCCTGAAGCCCCAGCGCCTTCGTGAGCTTTTTAGCATCACCCGCATAGTGCTCGCAGGCAATAACGGGACCCTCCATACCTCCTGTGGAGACCAAAACGTCCTCAGGATGAAGGCCCGCCATTGCCTTCTGCTCTAAGTGGCGCTAGCCGAGCAGGTGCTTCACCCCATCCTGCTCCTCAAGTAACTCGTTGAGGGTGTGGGTCATGCGCTCACGCGAAAAGCTGTCGATCTCTAGCCCCTGTACCACGGTGTACTCCCCGTTGGCACAGGTTACGGGGAACCCGTACATCACGTCTTTAGGAATCTCGTAGTCGCCGTTTGAGGCAATTCCCATCGTGACCCAGCGACCCGCCGTACCCAGCACCCAATCACGCATGTGATCGATGGCAGCATTGGCCGCAGAAGCGGCAGAGGAGAGGCCTCGGGCCTCAATAATAGCGGCGCCGCGCTTGCCCACCGTGGGCAGGAAGGTGCTGCGATTCCACTCTTCGTCGTTGATCATGGCCTTTACCGACTGGCCTGCAATCGTGGCGAATCGATAGTCCGCGTACATGGTGGGGGAGTGGTTGCCCCAGACGCAGAGTTTCTCAATCTGGGAGACGGGTTTACCGGTTTTTGCCGCAATCTGCGAGGCAGCCCGGTTGTGGTCAAGACGCAACATCGCGGTGAAGTTCTTGCGGGGCAGATCCGGCGCAGACTTCATGGCGATATACGCATTGGTGTTGGCAGGGTTACCGACCACGAGCACCTTCACGCCACGTGAGGCAGACGCATTGAGCGCCTTCCCCTGGGCGGTAAAGATCTGAGCGTTGGCCGACAACAGGTCTTTACGCTCCATACCAGGCCCCCGCGGGCGCGCGCCGACCAGTAAGGCGACATCCGTGTCTTTAAATGCGGTCGTAGGGTCGCTGTGTGCCGACATGCCCGCAAGAAGAGGGAACGCGCAGTCTTCAAGCTCCATCATGACGCCTTTGAGCGCCTTTTGGGCCTTTTCGTCTGGGATTTCGAGTAATTGCAGGATGACGGGCTGGTCTTTGCCCAGCATTTCACCACTGGCGATACGAAACAAGAGGCTGTAGCCAATCTGGCCTGCCGCGCCAGTTACCGATACACGCATAGGGGATTTCTGCGACATCTGGTGCTCCTTAGTGCATTGCAAATAGGGTTGACAAGAGAAACCGAAATTTTGGAAGACGCTGCAGTTTAGGGTTCACCCTAGGCGGTGTCAAAGGCGCGGCCCTATAATACGAGCACAAAAAAAACTTCAGGGAGCGCGAATGTCAGAATTGCCGCGAAAACCTCGCCCGCAGTTTCGGAATATCCATGTCAGTCAGATTCTGGGGTACCGGCTGCCGATTACGGGGGTGATGTCTATCTTGCACCGCATCAGCGGTGCGGCCATGTTTCTTTCCTTGCCCATCATCGTCTGGCTCTTTGACTTGAGCCTAACCTCCGAACTGAGCTACGCCACGCTCATGGACGTGACCGATCTGGTTTTCGTGAAGCTCATCCTCTGCGGTCTGGCCTGGGCCTTCATCCACCATTTCTTCGGTGGCGTCCGCCATCTCATCAGTGACATGCACATCGGCATCACCAAAGAGTCGAGCCCGCGCATTGCAACGGTATTTATGGGGCTCAGCCTGGTGGTCTCCCTCCTGGCCTGGTTATCGATTTTTGGAGTTCTCTAATGGCAGACGCCCCTATTGGTCAAAAGCGCCTTGTCGTGGGCGCGCATTATGGTCTGAGAGACTGGCTTTCTCAGCGCATCACGGCCATTGTGCTGGGCTGCTACAGCGTCGTGCTGGTGGTGGCCGCATTACTTGCGCCCGAGCCCGGCTACTACGGCTGGTCTGGACTCTTCGCCCAGACCTGGATGAAAGTCTTCACGCTGCTGGCATTCCTCGCGTTTTTCTATCACGCCTGGGTGGGTGTACGGGACATTTGGATGGACTATGTCAAGCCTTTGTCGGTGCGACTGGCCCTACAAACATTCACGATTGTCTGGCTGCTCGGATGTGCAATCTGGGCCATTGAAGTGCTCTGGAGGGTCTAAGACATGGCAGAAGTTCACATGCACCAAACGCGCCATCTGCCACGTCGCCGCTTTGATGCGGTGATTGTGGGGGCGGGCGGATCAGGGATGCGCTGTTCGTTGCAGTTGGCCGAGGCGGGGTTAAACGTCGCGGTGCTCTCAAAGGTCTTTCCCACGCGATCCCACACGGTAGCCGCCCAAGGCGGCATTGGCGCGTCGTTGGGGAATATGAGCGAGGACAACTGGTACTGGCACATGTTTGACACCGTCAAAGGGTCCGACTACCTGGGCGACCAGGATGCCATCGAATTTATGTGTCGTGAGGCACCGAAGGTGGTGTACGAACTTGAGCACCTCGGCATGCCATTTGACCGCAATCCCGACGGAACCATCTATCAGCGTCCGTTTGGCGGCCACACAGCCAACCTCGGCGAGAAGCCCGTTCAGCGGGCCTGCGCCGCCGCAGACCGCACAGGCCACGCTTTACTTCATACCTTGTATCAGCGCAATGTGCGGGCGCGTACACAGTTCTTTGTGGAATGGATGGCGTTAGACATCATTCGAGACAGCGAAGGCGCCTGTGTCGGGGTCGTGGCGCTTGAGATGGAAACCGGCGAGGTGATGGTGCTCGAGGGCAAGGCTACGGTTTTTGCCACGGGCGGCGCCGGCCGCATATGGGCTGCCTCGACCAATGCCTTTATCAATACGGGCGATGGCATGGGCATGGCGGCCCGCGCGGGCATCCCGCTCGAAGATATGGAATTCTGGCAGTTTCATCCCACGGGCGTTGCGGGCGCAGGTGTTCTCATCACAGAAGGGGTACGCGGGGAGGGCGGCATTCTGTTGAACTGCAATGGTGAGCGCTTTATGGAGCGCTATGCGCCCACCCTCAAAGACCTCGCTCCGCGCGACTTTGTCTCCCGCTCCATGGATCAGGAGATTAAAGAGGGCCGTGGCTGTGGGCCGAACAAAGACCATGTGCTGCTCAAGCTCGACCATCTCGGCGCAGACAAGATTCTCAAAAAGCTCCCCTCGATCCGGGAGATCGCGCTGAAGTTCGCGAACGTCGATCCCATCAAAGAGCCCATTCCCGTGGTGCCCACCATCCACTATCAGATGGGTGGGATCCCCACGAATATCTATGGGCAGGTGGTGGCCCCGAAGAACGGCAACCCCAACGAGATCGTGCCGGGGCTCTACGCCATCGGCGAGTGCGCCTGCGTCTCGGTGCATGGCGCCAACCGTCTGGGCACGAACTCGTTACTCGATCTCGTGGTCTTTGGCCGGGCAGCAGGAAACCATATCGTGGATCAGAAGCTGCAGAGCGCTTCACATCGCTCGTTTCCAGAAAATGGCGCCGATACGGCACTTGAGAGGCTGGCCCATATCGACCATTCCACCTCAGGCGAGAAGGTGCAAGACATTGCCGGCGATATTCGCCAGACCATGCAGACCTACTGCGGCGTCTTCCGTACCTCTGAGCTGTTGGCGGATGGAAAGCAGAAGATCGTGGCGCTGGCTGAGCGGGCGAAGCATGTGCATGTGAAAGACAAGTCGAAGGTCTTTAACACCGCGCGAATTGAGGCCCTGGAACTTGCCAATCTGGTAGAAACCGCTAAGGCCACGATCGTGTCTGCTGAGGCACGCACGGAGAGTCGCGGCGCCCACGCCCATCGTGACTTCCCAGAGCGTAATGACGCGGAATGGATGCGTCATACCCTCTGGTACTCCGAAGGGAACCGGCTGGACTACAAGCCGGTGAATCTCAAGCCACTCACGGTAGAGACCTTTCAGCCAAAGAAACGCACGTTCTAAGCACCGACCACTGGACACGCCGCAGATAAGGACATCAAGGTATGACCACCGCCACACGCACTGTTCGCTTTTCTATCTATCGATACGACCCCGATGTCGATGCCAAGCCGCGCATGCAAGACATTACGGTTGAACTCCAACCCACCGACAAGATGCTGCTTGATGCGCTGATGCGTATTAAGGCCGACTTCGACGACTCCGTATCCTTTCGTCGCTCGTGTCGTGAGGGGGTCTGTGGCAGCGATGCCATGAACATTAATGGCAAGAATGGACTGGCCTGCACGACAAATCTGCGGGAACTCAAAGAGCCCATCGTGTTGAAGCCACTGCCAGGGCTTCCGGTCGTACGTGACCTCATCGTCGACATGACCCAGTTCTTCAAGCAGTACCATTCCATTAAGCCCTTCCTGATCAACGACACGCCACCGCCCGAGAAGGAGCGGCTCCAGTCGCCCGAGGAGCGCGAAGAACTTGACGGCCTCTACGAGTGCATCCTCTGCGCCTGTTGCTCCACAAGCTGCCCCTCGTTTTGGTGGAACCCGGATAAGTTTGTCGGTCCCGCAGGCCTCTTGCAGGCCTACCGGTTTATTGCCGACAGCCGCGACCAGGCCACCAGTGAGCGGCTTGATAACCTCGAAGATCCGTATCGTTTGTTCCGTTGCCACACCATCATGAACTGCGTGGATGTCTGCCCCAAGGGCCTCAACCCCACGAAGGCCATCGGAAAGATCAAAGAGTTAATGGTTCGGCGGACGGTCTAGCGTCCCCAATCAGGAAACCCCGTCGGTCGATTCAGAGGCGTGTTGCAGATGATTCCCCAGAACGCGGAAAGCGACAGCCCCAAGGGGGAGCAGCTTGCCGGGATCTCCGGTGATCAGCCTGCACCCGAAGACTGGATTCGCCGTATTCGATGGCGGGCCCGTAGGGGCCTTCTTGAAAATGACTTGTTGATTAGTCGTTATCTCGAGCAACGAGGGGATGCGTTAACGCGTGACGATCACGACGGACTGGCCGAGATTCTCGAACTATCCGACAATGATCTTTTGGACGTGCTGGTGGACCGTAAACGGGCCGATGGTGTTGTTGTGAGCCCGCAGGCCCAGCGCGTGCTGATGGACATCAAGGGGACATAAAGATCCACCAGAGAGACCAGAGAGCTTCGTCGTTTTACACAAAAATACAATTACCACATCAGGGAAGGGCACCATGACTACAGAGCACAAGGCAACGCTAAGCTTTAGCGACGGCACCCCATCGGTTGAGTTTCCAGTACTCAAAGGGTCGATCGGGCCAGACGTCATCGATATCCGTAAGCTCTACGCCCAGACCGGCAAGTTCACCTACGACACCGGTTTTTTATCCACGGCGTCGTGCAACTCCAGTATTACGTACATCGATGGTGACAAGGGGCAACTCCTCTATCGTGGCTATCCCATCGAGCAGCTGGCGGTCCATTGCGATTTTCTTGAGGTCTGTTACCTCATCTATTACGGCGAGCTGCCATCGCCCGAGCAGTACAAAGAATTCAAGTCGCTGGTCATGCACCACACCATGGTGCATGAGCAGATGCAATTCGCCGTACGGGGCTTTCGCCGCGATTCACACCCCATGGCGATTCTCACCAGTCTCAGCGGAAGTATGGCCGCCTTCTATCCAGACAGCCTGGATATCAACTCCCCAGAGCAGCAGGACATCTCGTTTATTCGCCTGATTGCCAAAATGCCCACACTTGCCGCCATGGCCTACAAGTACTCGGTGGGGCAGCCGAGCATGTACCCGCAGAACCATCTGTCTTATGCAGGCAACTTCATGCACATGATGTTTGCCACCCCCTGCGAGAAGTACGAACCCAACCCTGTGCTCGAGCGTGCATTGGATCGCATTCTGATTTTGCATGCCGATCATGAGCAGAATGCCTCCACGTCAACGGTGCGGCTCTGCGGATCTTCGGGAACAAGCCCTTTTTCGGCCATCGCTGCGGGAGTGGCCTGCCTCTGGGGCCCGGCGCATGGTGGTGCAAACCAGGCCTGCCTCGAGATGCTCGAGGAGATTCAGGCCAACGGAGGCCTCGCCAAGGTAGGCGAGTTTATGGAGCGGGTGAAAGACAAGAACTCAGGCGCCCGCCTGATGGGCTTTGGGCATCGGGTTTACAAGAATTTTGACCCGCGGGCCAAACTGATGCAGGAGACCTGTAAAGAGGTGCTTGCCGAACTTGGCCTTGAAAACGATCCGCTCTTTAGGCTGGCGATGGCACTAGAGAAGATTGCCCTCGAGGACGACTACTTCGTGCAACGCAAGCTTTATCCCAACGTAGATTTCTACTCAGGCATCGTGCAGCGTGCCCTCGGAATTCCCGTAAACATGTTTACCTGTATTTTTGCCGTGGCCCGCACCATTGGCTGGGTCTCGCAGTGGAAGGAAATGATCGTCGATCCGGAATACAAGATCGGGCGCCCCCGCCAGCTCTACACGGGGCTCACTGAGCGGCCAGTGAAGCCGTTGAATGCACGATAGAAGTTTTCTTGGGGAAGGGGCTGTAATGGCCCCTTTTGTTCATTGGAGGAGGGGGTAGGGGACTTTTAAGTGTTGCAATCTGTACGGTGACTTCGTCATCACGCAGAGGGGTTCCCCGCATCGTTTCAGGCCTTAGGCTAAGAAAGGTGAAGCAATCATGATGAAGAGCTTTCAGCTCAATTCGTATCTCTTTGGTGCGAACGCACCGTATGTCGAGGAGCTCTATGAGATGTACCTCGACAACCCGGGCTCGGTAACCGACAACTGGCGTCGCTATTTTGACCAACTGCAGAACGTGCCGGCCACAAACGGAGACGCAGATACCCGCGATCTCCCGCACGCGCCCGTCATCGAGTCGTTTGCGCAGCGCGCAAAACATAATCAGTTTCTGCCGCGACTGGCCGAACGTGATCTCTCGGTTGCACGCAAGCAGATACATGTCCAGTCGCTGATTGCCGCCTATCGCTACCTTGGAAATCAGTGGGCCGACCTAGACCCCTTAAAGCTGCGCGAGCGTCCCGCGATTCCCGAACTCGAGCATGCCTTCTACGACTTCTCGGAGTCTGACCTCGACACCACCTTCCGCGCCGACAACCTCTATTTCGGTCAGGAGCAGATGAGCCTGAGGGAGATTATTCAGGCCCTGAAAGACACCTACTGCGGCAAGATTGGCGCGGAGTTTATGTATGTCTCCGACCCCGCAGAAAAGCGTTGGATTCAGCAGCAGCTCGAATCAACCCGCACCAACCCGCATTTCCCAGCAGACAAGAAAGTCAGCATTCTCAAGCAGGTCACTGCGGCCGAAGGGCTTGAGCGTTACCTGCACACCAAGTATGTCGGCCAGAAGCGCTTCTCCTTAGAGGGCGGCGAGTCGTTTATTGCGGCCATGGACGAGCTCATTGAGGCCTCGGGCGCCCGAGGTGTGGAAGAGATCGTGATCGGCATGGCCCACCGAGGACGCCTGAACGTGCTGGTCAACACCCTGGGCAAGATGCCCAAGGATCTCTTCGCAGAGTTTGAAGGCAAACACGCAGAAGACCTGCCCGCGGGTGATGTGAAGTACCACCAAGGGTTCTCGAGCGATGTATCTACCTCCGGCGGGCCGGTGCACCTCTCGCTGTCTTTCAACCCCTCACACCTGGAGATTGTGAACCCCGTGGTCACGGGATCGGTGCGGTCACGCCAAGACCGGCGCGGCGACCAGACCGGCGAGAAGATCCTGCCCGTGCTGGTGCACGGGGATGCGGCGTTTGCGGGGCAGGGGGTGGTCATGGAGACCCTCAACCTCGCCCAGACCCGAGGCTACGGCGTGGGCGGCACGATTCATATCGTGATCAACAACCAGATTGGCTTTACCACCTCGGACCCCCGCGACACCCGATCGACACTCTACTGCTCCGATGTGGTCAAGATGATCGAGGCGCCCGTTTTCCACGTGAATGGAGACGATCCCGAGGCCGTGGTCTGGGTCACGAACCTGGCGGTGGAATATCGCACGCGGTTTAAGAAGGATGTCGTGATCGACATCATCTGCTTCCGCAAGCTTGGCCACAACGAGCAAGATACCCCGTCACTCACCCAGCCCATGATGTATCGGGCGGTCGGCGCGCACCCAGGAACACGCAAGCTCTATGCAGATCGGCTTGAGGCGCAAGGCATTGTTGCGCCCGGAGAAGGTGACGCCCTGGTGAAAGCCTACCGTGCCGCCATGGACGAAGGGCGTGGTACGCGTGAACCCGTGCTGACCAACTACAAGAGTAAGTTTTCGGTCGACTGGGCCCCCTTCTTGAACAAGAAGTGGACCGACGATGCCGATACCGGTCTGCCGCTCTCTGAACTGCAGAGGCTCTCGGAGCGCGTGACGACGGTTCCCAGCGGCTTCAACGTTCATCCCCTCGTTGAAAAGGTTTTGAATGACCGTCGGGCCATGGGACGCGGTGAACTCAATGTCGATTGGGGCATGGGCGAGCACCTGGCCTATGCCTCGTTGGTATCCAGTGGCTATGCCATTCGCCTGAGCGGCCAAGACTGTGGCCGCGGTACTTTCACTCACCGTCATGCAGTGCTGCACGACCAGAAGCGCGAGCGTTACGACTCTGGCACTTATATCCCCTTGCAGAACGTCTCGCCTGAGCAGGCCAACTTCACGGTGATCGACTCGGTCTTGTCGGAAGAGGCCGTACTGGGGTTTGAATATGGCTACTCCACGGCCGAGCCCAATGCCTTGGTCATTTGGGAGGCTCAGTTTGGTGACTTCGCCAACGGGGCCCAGGTGGTGATTGATCAGTTTATTGCCTCGGGCGAAGTGAAGTGGGGGCGCCAGAGTGGCCTCACGCTGCTGCTCCCCCATGGCCATGAGGGCCAGGGCCCTGAGCACTCCTCGGCCCGGCCAGAGCGGTTCTTGCAGCTCTGCGCCGACATGAATATGCAGCTCTGCCAGCCCACCACGGGCGCACAGATATTCCATCTGCTGCGTCGTCAAATGATCCGGCCCTTCCGCAAGCCTCTGGTGGTCTTTACGCCGAAGTCGCTATTGCGAAACAAGGATGCCAGCTCGCCTTTGGATGAGTTGGTGCACGGCCGCTTTCAGACCGTGATCGGCGAAGTCGATCCCACTATTCAGGCAAAGAAGATTAAGCGGATGATGGTCTGCTCGGGCAAGGTCTATTACGACCTCGTGACGCAGCGTCGGGAGCGTGAGCGAGACGATGTGGCGATTGTGCGGATTGAACAGATCTACCCCTTCCCCCACAAGCAATTTGCCAGTGAGCTGCGCAACTACCCCAATCTCACCGAGCTTGTCTGGGTGCAGGACGAGCCGCAGAACCAGGGCTTCTGGTTCCAGGCACAGCACTATCTGCGTGAGCACATGACAGACGGTATGAAACTCGGGTATGCCGGGCGCCCCGCGCTGGCAGCCCCCGCATCGGGCTATTACGAGGTCTTCGTGAAGCGGCAAAAAGATCTCTTAGATGCCGCCTTCGCACGCCTGAAGAATGCCCAAGTGATCTAAGCAGGCAGACGGTACCTACCCAGACAGACTTTATTTTCTTAATGTACAGACAGAGTGAGAGATAACTAAAAATGGCTATTCATGACGTAAAAGTTCCCCAGTTGTCCGAGTCGGTGGCTGAGGCCACCCTCTTGCAGTGGAAGAAGAAGCCCGGCGAGGCGGTCACGCAAGACGAGACCCTCATCGAGATCGAGACAGACAAAGTCGTACTGGAGGTTCCAGCGCCAGCCAGTGGCGTAATGACCGAGGTGTTAAAGGACGATGGCGGCAGCGTGGTCTCCAATGAAGTGATCGCCCGTATCGATACTGAGGCGAAGGCAGGTGCCGCATCGGCAACCGCCAAACCAGCCGCTCCGGCAGCCGCTGTGCAGGCCGCTTCTGGCGCGGGGGCTTCAGCAGGTATTGCCATGCCTGCAGCCGCCAAGCTCATGGCGGAATCCGGCGTGTCGGTTGCGCAGGGCACCGGCAAAGACGGCCGCATTACGAAGGGAGATGTGCTCTCGGCCATGGCCGGGAAGCCTGCTGCTACGGGGGGTACGCCGGCATCCACAACTTCTGCATCGGCCGTGTCCGCAATTCCTGCGCCGTCCGCTAGGAGTAGCCTGCCCCCGGTCGCGGCTACCTTTGGGCCCGAGGCCATGCTCGAAGGCCGTCCAGAGCAGCGCGTGCCGATGAGCCGCCTGCGGGCCCGCGTCGCGGAGCGGCTGTTGCAGTCTCAGGCCACCAACGCCATTCTCACCACCTTCAATGAAGTCAATATGGCGCCCGTCATGGCCCTGCGTAAGCAGTATGTTGATCGATTCGAGAAGGAGCATGGCGTGAAGCTCGGCTTCATGTCTTTCTTCGTAAAGGCGGCAGTGGCGGCCCTGAAGAAGTACCCTGTGCTCAATGCGTCGGTGGACGGAAATGACATCGTCTACCACGGCTACTTTGATATTGGTATTGCGGTGGGCTCGCCACGCGGACTGGTGGTGCCCATCATTCGCAATGCCGACCAGCTTACCTTTGCCGAAATCGAGAAAACGATCTCTGATTTTGGCGTTCGCGCCAAGGAGGGCAAGATCTCCCTCGACGAACTCACGGGCGGTACCTTCTCAATCTCCAACGGCGGCGTATTCGGCTCGATGCTCTCTACGCCGATTATCAATCCCCCGCAGTCGGCCATTCTCGGCATACACGCCACCAAAGACCGGGCAGTCGTCGAGAACGGGCAGGTTGTGGTGCGCCCCATTAACTACCTCGCCATGTCGTACGACCACCGCATCATCGATGGACGGGAGGCGGTGCTCGGTCTCGTGACCATGAAAGAGGCCCTGGAAGATCCAGCGCGTCTGTTGCTTGAAATCTAAGGGGAGTCTGGTATGGCACAAGAATTTGATGTGGTAGTCATTGGTGCGGGCCCCGCGGGCTATATCTCGGCAATTCGTGCCGCGCAGTTGGGTTTTAAGACAGCCTGTATCGAGAAGTGGCTCACGCCTCAGGGAGATCCCGCTCTGGGGGGCACCTGCCTGAATGTGGGCTGCATTCCCTCCAAGGCCCTTCTGGCCTCTAGCGAGGAGTTCGAGAAGATTGCCCACCATGCAGATCGGCATGGGATTACGGTGAAAGGGGCGAGTTTCGATCTCGGTAAGATGCTCGCCCGCAAGGACGGCATCGTCTCGAAGATGACCAAGGGTATTGAGTTTTTGTTTCGCAAGAATAAGATCACGTGGCTCAAGGGGCATGGCCGGTTTACCGGTGAGGCCAATGGCCTGGTGCAGCTTGAGGTGCAAGGCAAAGACGGCGCAGAAGTCGTGGGCGCCAAGAACGTCATTATCGCCACCGGCTCGAAGGCGCGGCATCTGTCTGGGGTCGCCGTCGACAACAAGATCGTCTGCGACAACGAAGGTGCGCTGGCCTTTGACGCTGTACCCAAGAAGCTCGGCGTCATTGGTGCGGGGGTTATTGGGCTAGAACTCGGATCAGTCTGGCGTCGCCTGGGGTCGGACGTGACGGTCCTGGAGGCCACTCCACAGTTTCTCGCGGCCTGCGATGAGGCAGTGGGCAAGGAGGCCTTTAAGCTCTTTACCGAGCAGGGGCTAAAGATCGAGATGGGCGTGAGTATTGGCGAAGTGAAGTCTTCTGCCAAAGGGGTGCAGATTGCCTATAAGTCGTCCGATGGCAAGCCCCAGACACTGGATTGTGACCGCCTTATTGTCTCGGTCGGGCGCGTACCCAATACCGAGAACCTGTCACTCGAGGCGGTGGGTCTCGCGGTCGACGACCGTGGATTCATTCCCGTAGACGACCACTGTCGCACGAAGAAGTCCAACATCTTTGCCATTGGGGATGTGGTGCGTGGGCCGATGCTTGCCCACAAAGGGGAAGATGAAGGCGTGATGGTGGCGGAGATTCTTGCCGGGCAGAAGCCCCACATCGACTACAACTGCATTCCTTGGGTGATTTACACAATGCCCGAGATCGCCTGGGTCGGAAAGACCGAGCAGCAGCTGAAGGTCGAGGGCCGCGCTTATAAATCAGGGCAGTTTCCGTTCGCGGCCAATGGCCGTGCCTTAGGCATGGACGCAGCAGAGGGCTTTGTGAAGGTCTTGGCAGATGCTGCCACTGATGAGGTGCTTGGGGTGCATATCGTTGCTGCGACCGCCTCCGATCTTATCTCTGAGATTGCATTGGCTATGGAGTTCAAGGCCTCCGCTGAAGACATCGCACGGGTCTGTCACCCGCACCCCTCGATGTCGGAGGTGATTCGTGAGGCGGCGCTCGCCACCGATAAACGAGCTCTCAATATGTAGTTATGGCAATCGGCCCTGTAGAGGCGCGGTATCAGGCCGTTCTGGCAGAGCGGTCGCTGGCGCCCGACCCGAGCCAGTCTGCAGGGCTGGCTGCCCTCGAGCGCTGCGCAGCAGACTGGGCGCATTACAAGGCGCAGCGCGGAGGCAAGCTGGCGAAGATGTTTATTCATCCGCCGCTTCCTCGGGGGGTCTACCTGTGGGGCGGGGTGGGCCGCGGTAAGACCTTCCTGATGGACTGTTTTTACGATGTCGTTCGCATCGAGCGACGGCTTCGGGTCCATTTCCATGAATTTATGCGGGGCGTGCACCGTGAGATGTACGATCTGCGCGGCACCGAAGACCCCTTGGCCGAGGTGGCCTTACGGGTCGCCCGCCGGTATCGGCTCATCTGTTTTGACGAGTTCCATATCTCCGACATCGCCGACGCCATGATTCTTGAGCGCCTTCTGCTGGCTTTGGTGAAGGCCAAGGTGGGATTCGTGATGACCTCCAACTATCCACCCTCGGGCCTCTATCCCGATGGGCTACACCGGGACCGACTGCTGCCGGCCATACGCCTTCTTGAGCAACACCTTGCAGTGGTGGAACTTGCCGCGGGTACCGACCACCGGCGACGTGATCAGCACGATAGCGCCGAGAGCTGGCTTGCGCAGCATGGCCTTTCCGGAGAGGACTTCTACGTGCGGGTGACACAGCCAGACGCATCGACTGTCGCCCTACGGCGGGTCTTCGAGGCCCTGGCTGATGGGCCTGAGTCTGCTGAAGGCACCATCACGATCGAGGGCCGCGACGTACCGTACCGGCATCGCGCGGGCGGCGTCATCTGGTTTGAGGCCTCCGTACTCATTGGCGGCCCGCGGTCGATGCACGACTATCTCTGGCTTGCACAGCAGTTTCATACGGTGATCGTCTCCGAGGTGACGGCGCTCTCGCATCTGCAATTCTCCGAGGCCCGCCGCCTCACCTGGCTCGTGGATGTCTTCTATGACCACCGCACTCGGTTAGCGATATCCGCCCACTGTGCGCCCGATGCCCTCTACATGGCCGGGCCCATGGCAGGCGAATTCAAAAGAACCGCGAGTCGCTTAATTGAAATGAAGTCTGAGGGCTACCTGAGTGCCGAGCGGCGTCGTGGTGTCGAACGGATCAGTTGATGCGATACTTGCGGTCTATGGGCCTTCGACCTTTTTCTTCTGCCGTACAGACGCTCACGCTTGCGATCGTAGTTTCTTTTGTACCGGTTGGCCTGCATGCAGAGCCGCGGGCCGACTTCGAAGCCTTTCAGGAAGACCGTCTACGAAGCGGCTTGGCAGCACTTGCCGAAGAACGACAGCGCATCCGGGGCCGCTTCGCAGAACAGGAGTTGGGCTGTCTCGATCGCTTTCTGTCTGCGTCATGCCTAGAAGATGTTCGGCAGGGGTACGCCCGCGCCCTGCGCGAATTGGAACTCGTTCAGGAGTCGATGGAACTTCAGATTCGCCAGGTTCAGGCAAGTGCCCGGCAACGGGCCCGGCAAGAGGCGGTGGCGCAGCATGCCAAGGCCATCGAAACGCGTCGCACAAAGCCATGAATCCTGACCTCGATATTCGAACCCTGCCGATGCGACTGCTTGAACTCGAGCAGGAGCATCGGGAGCTCGACCAGCTCATTATGTCGTTGCAGCAAGATGGCACCGCCGATGAGTTGGCGCTGAGACGACTCAAAAAGCGCAAGCTACAGATCAAAGACCAGATCACACAACTTGTTATGCAGCTCTCGCCGAATGAACCGGCGTGAGCCATTTGTCCGTCCCGAGATAGACCACCACTTTGGTCCTGAGGGCCTGCTACAGCGGGCCCTACCGGGATTTCGGGTGCGCGATGAGCAGCGTAGGCTCGCCTCTGCAGTCTGGCAGGCCATTGACCAGCGCGAAACGTTGGTGGCAGAGGCCGGCACAGGGGTGGGCAAGACCTTCGCGTACCTTATTCCGGCCCTGCGCTCCGGGCGCAAGGCCCTGGTATCGACCGCCTCGAAGACACTGCAAGATCAGCTCTTTACCCGTGATATTCCTAAGCTGCTGCAGGTCCTGGAGGTTGCCCCGCGCGTCGTCCGTCTGAAGGGCCGCGCCAATTATCTGTGCCTGTATCGCATGGAGGTCGCCGAACAAGACGCCCGATTCTCCCGTGCACAGGACTGGCAGGTGCTGCGCGCGGTGAAGCGCTTTTCAGCTCAGACGACCGAGGGCGATCTCACGGACTGCCCAGACCTTCCTGAAGACTCTGCGGTTGTGCCTTGGGTGACCTCCACCGGGGAGAACTGCCTCGGAAATAGCTGCCCGCAGATTACAGACTGCTATGTGGCCAAGGCACGCAATGCGGCCTGGGCGGCCGACCTGGTTGTCGTGAATCACCATCTTCTCTGCGCAGACCTCGCCCTGCGCCGTGATGCGGACCAGGCGCTGTTACCGGTGCTGGATGTTGTTGTACTCGATGAGGCCCATGCGTTCATGCCCACCGCCAGTCAGGCCTTCTCCGAATCCGTTTCCACCCATCAGTACGCAAGCCTTGCGCGCGATCTGCTGTCTGCCGGCCTGCGGCTTGCCCGCGATGGGGCGCCTTGGGCTGAGCTCTCGGCGTCCCTCGAACAATCTTCGCTGGTCGTACGTTCCGCCTTTGCCTCCTTGGCCTTAGGAAAATGGGACTGGTCCAAGCTTGAGACGGAGATGGGGGCAACGTCCCGACAGGCCATTGCCGATTGGGCGGGAGCCTTGCGGCCGATCCAAGATGCTCTGCGATTGAACCGCGAGCGCCACCCGGAAATGGAACGGCTCGCAGACCGTACCGATACCCTCATCGAGCGGCTCACCCGTTTTCAGGCGGGTACAGAGGCGCTCACACGGCAGACCAACAATGGCCTTCACGCCGAGGAGGAGGCTCGCCTGGACCCGGACCGCGTCTTCTGGCTAGAAAAAACCAAGTCGGGGCTAAGCCTGCATGGCGCGCCACTTGATCTTGCCGAGCCCTTACGACCGGTCTTCGATGCACCCGATCGCAGCTGGATTTTCCTCTCTGCCACACTGTCTTCGGCAGGATCCAAGACGGACGATTCCGCGCAGGCTTTTTCTTATTTCACGCGTCGGCTCGGTATCCGACCCGCACAGTCGATTCTGGTAGGGAGTCCGTTTAATTTTCAGCAGCAGGCCCTACTCGTCTTGCCAAAATCGCTGCCCGATCCAAAGTCTGCCGATTTGATTGCTCAGCTGCTCGCGCTACCGGGGATGGACCTGTTGCTACACAAGATCCCTGGGGGGGTTCTCATACTCTGTACGAGCCTTCGGGCAGTGGCCCTGGCGGCCGAGACGCTGCGTCGTCGCCCTGGCCAATTCCTCGGTGACCGGCGTCTCCTGGTTCAGGGGGAGGCGTCCCGCACAACGCTCCTCGCGGAGTTTCGCGCCCATGGCAGGGGGCTGCTCATCGGCAGCGCAAGCTTCTGGGAGGGCGTAGATGTTCCCGGGCTTGCCCTGTCGATGGTACTGATTGATAAGTTACCCTTTGCCCCCCCCGATGATCCCGTGATGCAGGCCCGTATGCATCAGGCACGTCGGCGCGGCGAAGACCCGTTTCGCGCGATTCAATGCCCCGAAGCCCTTCTGGCATTGAAACAGGGCATTGGGCGGCTCATTCGCTCGGAAACAGACCGAGGCGTGCTGCTCATCGGGGATCGTCGGCTCCATGAAACAGGCTATGGACGGTCGATGCGAGCAGCACTGCCGGCCTTCGCGGAGGCAGGCTCGGTGCAGGAGGCCTTGGTCCGTGTGGAGACACTCTTTGCGCCGCACTAGTCGTCCCCCATGGTGTGGTTGGCTGGTCTGGATCGCTCTGACGCTCTTTACCGCATTACCCGCGAGAGCTCAAGACCATATCGTCGAGCGCGCGCTTCTCGAAGACCGTAGTGGCCTCCAGACTATCGAATCGATACGCGAGGAATCCTTTATTCCTTTTACGGGTGTCTTGTCGCAAGGCTATGGCGCGGCCAAGGCTACCCATTCGCACGCGCGGTGCTTCCTCCTCAAAACCTCGCCAGTGGTGAGTTGATTGTGGAGGTCTATGAAGGCTTTTACGGTCAGGCGAAGGCCACCAGTCCCGATGCCCGACTCGCTGCGACAGCACAACTCTTCCTCGATGGCATGCCCGGGCGGGTGATCGAGGCATCTCGGCTTGAGCGCGTTACGCTGTTAATCGACGACCTCCCCGGCGTGAGCGTTAGTCCGATTATTCGCCCTGGTGTGAATACCGGCGAGGGGGACCTTCAAATTGAGGTCACCCAGACTGAGAAATACGGTGGCAGTATCTCGGTAGACAATCACGGCAGCCGGTTTAGTGGTGCATGGCGTGGGCAGGGTTCATTCCTGATCAATGGGGCTGCAACGCCGGGCGATCAACTCTCCGTGACGGCAATGCTTTCCAACGAGGATTTACGACTTGGTAGTCTGGGCTATGCCCTACCGCTTGGCGGCGACGGCTGGCGAGCCCAGGCCAGTTACTCCTCGGTGAAGTATCAGCTGGGCGCAGGGTTTGAGGGATTTGAAGGTACGGCCCGGGTGTCGAGTGTTGGGCTCAGCTATCCGATCTTGCGTAGTCGTGTGGCCAACCTGACCGCCAGTCTTACCTACCAGTACAAAGATCTCGAAGACCAGCGCCGAGATGCAGCGAGAGAGACAAAGACAGCCAAAGTCACTCCACTCGTGTTGAGTTTCGATCGTCGTGACAACTTAAGTG